>Ga0209349_1000570_pt1 | contig 18670 bp, 16 predicted proteins | sample ETNvirnome_2_130_FD_184067 | JGI IMG/M metagenome (GOLD analysis project Ga0209349, IMG submission 184067) | Marine viral communities from the Pacific Ocean - ETNP_2_130 (SPAdes) (version 2) | ecosystem: Environmental > Aquatic > Marine > Oceanic | place: Pacific Ocean | collected 2013-06-22
GAAAAAGTTTGAATGCCTATAGGCAGCTTACGACGATGAGCAGCTGGCATGCTGGCCTCCAATGCTGAACCGATGAAACACAGGACAGTTTAGCACGGTGGCGATAAGGGCAGGTGGCGCGTATGGAACTGTGTTTTTTTGCATAGGTACTGCTGGCGTTCTACGCGTAGCCGAATCAATTAAAGGAGTCCGTAGTGCGCGGTGACCAGAGGTCAAATTTGGTAGAAAACAGGACACAGAAAAGTCACGGTGTGTGCCAACGTTTTGACAATGAAGGGCACAGAATGGCGTTAATGGGTGTGATAGAGAAGATTTGAAATGCATTGGCATGTTAATTAACTTGTTGTTTTAAATATTGTTTATTGGTTTTTTGACGGTAGGGAAGGGCGATGCTTGTGCGGCTTAAACCGGCCTCCGAAGCCGAAGGTCGTAGGTTCAATTCCTACCGGGCGCGCCAAATATATCAAGGGCTTACGTTTATGCGTAAGCCCTTTTGTTTTGGTCAGTCAGCAGCTATAACCACGCTAGTAACCACAAACAGCAATCCAAAAGTGTTTTGAGTCGGCATTATTTTGTGTTGCGTTTTGTTGCCTTGGCTGTTGCGCCCCCTTTTTTAAGCTGGGGGAAGCACGGGAAGGCTAGCACTACGAAACTTTTGTAGTACCCGGCATTGGGGGATTTGTGAGTAGCTACGCTAGCCCGGCGGGGCATGCCTTCCTGGATCGCGCCCTGTACTTGCCCAAATCCTGGACACAGGACCGCGAGCGTTGTCGGCGTGCGGGCATCCCTGATGACGTCGAATTTGCCAGCAAACCCAAGCTATCTCGCCGGATGCTGGAGCGCGCGATGGATCAGGATATACCGGCCGCCTGGGTGACGGGGGGATAGCGTCTATGGTGGTAACCGCAGCCTGCGTCTGTGGCTGGAGGAGCGCTCACAACCCTTTGTTTTAGAAGTGACTTGTAACGAATCCTTGTGGTGGCAGAGCTTCCACTACACGCGATCGGACGAGATCGCAGCGGCATTGCCGGATGACGCATGGCAGACCCTATCCGTTGGCTCAGGCAGCAAGGGCGAACGCTGGTACGACTGGGCGTTGACGCCGCTGGGGCCATTATCTTCTGATCCGACGCAGCCTCTCGACACCGGATGAGTAGGCCTATTATGTGGTCCATGCGCCCAGGGACTGGGTATCAATAGAGACGCTGGTTCGAGTCGCAGGTCAGCGCTGGAAAATCGAGCAAGGTTTTCAGACGGCCAAAGGGGAATGCGGTCTGGATGAGTATGAGGTGAGGCGCTGGGCCAGTTGGCATCGCCACATTACTTTGTCGCTGCTCGCCCACGCCTTGCTGGTGGCGATACGGCAAGCGAGTCACCAGCAAAAAAACTCGTACCAACAGGATTGAGTGGACACTCTCCGAGCTCAGGCGACTAATCGGGAGATGTCTATGGCAAGGACAACAGGCCCTGTCCCATGTGCTTCATTGGTCGGACTGGCGACGAAAGCACCAGTACCGGGCTTGGCGATGCCACTGTCGGCAGCAGCAAGCCCGGATGGCAATGCATGAACGATCACGGCAGTAGTTACGACTGAAGTACTAGACCCTGCACTTTCAAATATAATGCTTTTTCACTTCGGCAGGATAGCGAATGACCATGGCCATTGGGCAAAATATCTTGAAGCACTACATTGCATCCTATGGCTGGTGAGTTCATTTGGGAGAATATTCATTCATGCTTAGCCAACGAGCTTTGGCATATCTCAATGAGGTAGTGCGCCGCGGCTCTCTTCGGCGTGCGGCGGCGCATATCAATGTGGATGCATCGGCCATTAGCCGCCAATTGAAGGCTCTGGAAGAGGAGCTGGGCGTTATGTTGTGCGAACGTCACGGCAGTGGCATGCGCGCGACAGAAGCAGGCAGGCTGTTAATTCAGCATTACCATGCACAGCGTCTTTCGGAAGAGGCGGTGCTTTCCCAGCTCATGGCGATTCAGGAAATGGTCCGTGGCGAGGTTCGAATTGCCGTAGGGGAAGGCTTTATTGCCGATTTAATCGCAGCTCCCTTGGGGGCATTCATGTCGCGCTTTGCCGGCATCAATGTAGAAATCCGTATGGCGGGCGTAAACGAGGCGATGACGTTGGTGAAGGAGATGGAAGTAGATCTCGCGTTGCTATATGCACCGCCGGTTGACCCTCACATTCATTGCCATGTGGAAACCCGTCAGCCGCTAGATCTCATTGTGCCACCAGGGCATGAGCTAAGTAGCTTGTCTCGCCCAGCGACTTTGAGCGATATCGAGCAGTGGCCGTTGGCGTTAATGGATAACCCTTTTGGGATGCGTCAGATGGTCAACATGGTGGCTCACCAGGAGCGCCGCTACTTGGATGCACGTTTGCACACTAACTCGGTGGCCGTACTGAAGAATTTTGTGCGCTCGGGCATTGGTATCACGTTTATGCCCGAGCTAACCGTCGCTGATGAGATCAGGCGTGGGGAGATTGTGGCGTTGCCCATGGCCTACCCAGTAATGAGCGGAGCCAGGGCACAGATTGTGAGTTTAGAAGGCCGCCAGCTCACGGTTGCCGCCACCACGTGCGTAGAGCATTTACGCACCGGTATGTGCTTTTTCTCTGCGGATGCGCCCCGGTTGTGTTAGCCGATTTGTCGCCGCCAGCGGTTTTCAATGGTGTCTAGTTCAGCAGGGCCATAGCAGGCTGCACTATGTCCGCCGTAGTGAGCCCAAAGCTGATCGCCAAAATCGAAGTGCCACCACTCGCTAGGTAGGTTGGTGAAGCCTTGTTGATGCATCGCATGGTAAAGCAAGCGGCGGTGGTCTCTTGCGCGTTGCTGGGCGGGCGTCAGCTTATTGAGTTGCTCAAAATGGTCAGTATGTGAGGCTGGGGTCGCTTCATCAAACAGCGTACCCATATCTAATGGTATACCGTCAGCATTGCATAGCGTGACATCCACTGCACCGCCCGTTAAATGGGGGCTGGGCGCGCCGGGGTCACGACTAGGCAGAGAAACAAACTCACGTGTACGGGTTAATAGCTCATCTTCGGTAGCGTTGGGGTGGCGGTGTTTAATCGCTTCATGCAGCGTATCGAACAAGTATTGCTGTACACGCCATGGCCGCCAGCCATCTAGTACCAGTAGTTTAATCCCTTCGGGTAAGCTTCTTGCCGCCGCTAGTAGGGCTAGATACACCCCTTCGCGTACAAAACATTCTGGGACTGCCCCTGGAATTCCTAGTCGTTGGTAGGCAGGAAACACCATGATGGGTGAAGGCGCTAGACTCATGGGCAGCAGGCGTTCATGACACTCTTTAATGGCGATGCGGCTAACGGTTGACCACTCAGGCGAGGGCAAACTAGGAATAGGCGCTAAGGCTGAAGTGGCTGAGGTTGTGGAGGCAGTGGGCATCATCATTATCCAAGAATTCGGGGCAGTACGAGCGTTAGAGACGGGAAGAAAATCAGTAGCAGCAATACCGCGATGGCGGTGAGTACAAAGGGCCAGATGGTCTTAAAGAGCGAGACTATTTCGATACGGCTCACCGCTGCCGCTACAAAGACGCAGGCACCCATAGGCGGTGTAATGAGTGCGATGGTGATATTGAGCGTAATAATCACCCCAAGGTGAACGGGATCAATACCTGCCATCATGGCAACCGGGGCAAAAATTGGAGTAAGTAGCATAAGCGCCGAGACTTCTTCCATAAACATGCCGGTTACAAAGGTAATGGCGCTGAGCAGCAAGAGGATGAGGATCGGACTTTCGGTATAAGGGGCGAGCAGAGAAACAAACTGCTGTGGCACCTGTGCGTAGGAGAGTAGCCAGCTAATGGTGGCCGAGGCCGCCATAATTAGAAAAATGGCGGAAGTAAGGCGAGCGGTGTCTTTGATGGCTTGCCAGCATTGTGTGAACTTTAAGCCGCCTAGCACAACGCCGCACATGGCTACATAAAGAGCGGTAAGTGCGCCAGACTCGGTAGGTGTGACCACGCCCAGGACAATGCCTGCCACAATAATCACCGGGGCAATTAAGGCGGGCATTGCTACGATGGTAGCGATACCAAGGGCTTTCGCGCTGGGCAACTGGCCGCTTTTAGGCATGCGTTTTTTCCAGGCGTACCAGGCATTCATCCCCATAAATGCCACCCCTAACAACAGGCCGGGTATCACACCTGCGAGAAACAGATCGCCTACCGAGGTGTTGGTGAGCGAGGCGTACAAAATCATAAAAATGCTGGGGGGGATAATGGGGCCGATCAGTGAGCTACCGGCCGTGAGCCCCGCGGCAAAGGCGCGCGAATAACCCTCTTTTTCCATAGCGGGCACCAAGAGGGAGCCAAGGGCGGAGGTGTCAGCTACTGCGGAGCCATTTACCCCGGCAAAAAAGATGCTCGATACTACGTTCACATGGCCCATTCCGCCGCGCATGTGTCCCACGAGTAAGCGTGCGAGCCCCATGAGGCGCTCGGTTAGGCCACTCACATTCATCAAATTGCCCGCGAGAATAAACAGCGGAATCGCCATGAGCGAGAAGGCATTGATGCCGCCAAAAAATTGCTGCGGCATCATGCGTGGGATCATGGCCGGGTCGACAAACATAAAGCCGACCAGTGCGGTGGTTAATAAAGCGATAAATAGCGGTAGGCCGAAGAGTACATGAATAAGAAACACACCAAGCATTGTCATAATCATTGGGAGTGCTCCTCGGGATGAGTCTCTTCAACGCCTTGCTCGGTTAGCGTTGGCAATGGTGCTGGGCCATACCAGAACACGTGCCATGCCAGCAAGGTAAACCCTATGGGCATCGACATGACTGGTATTGTGCGACTAACCCCTAGGCCAGACGTCGTGAACATGCCTACTGACTGTGCATAGTGGTAGCTCACCCAGGTACCTCCTAAAGCGATACCAAGTGTGAGTAGCCATTGATACAGGTTGAGTAGGCGCGCAAGAGGTCTCGGGAGTAGGCGTTCTATCAATGCCACACGCATATGACTGCCCTCTATCCACACCGCTCCTGCGGCAATCATCACAGTGCCAATAATGAGAAAGCGTGAGAGTTCATCGGTCCATATCGGTGCGCCGCCCACGAAATAGCGCATTAAAACGCCATAAAGAATGACGCCCAAATTGGTAAGTAAAAGAGCGGCAGCCACCGTGAGGGAAAGCGGGCGAGTGATCGCCAGCATGCGAGTTTGAAGCGCGTGCATGAGAGTCTTATCCGCAAGGTGAGGAAGGTAATGACAGAGCCGGGCGTATCCGGCCCTGTCTAACGCAATGAATGATGAGCAGGCTTAGTCCAGCAGGTCACTCATACCTGCATCTTCCAGCGCCATATCAATCCAGCGTTGATCAATATTGCGCTCTTTTAGCCACTCTAAGTAGGCGGGTTGGCCAATATCTCTAAAGGCGGTTAGGTCTTCTTCAGAAGGGCGAATCACTTCCATACCTTGCTCTTCTAAGTAAGCAATACGCTCTTCCACCTGGGACTCGTTATGTTCTCGCGCTTGTTGGTTCGCTTCTGTTACCGCTTCCATAAAGGCGTTACGGGTTTCTTCCTCCCAGCTTTCCATCATTTGACTGTTGCCTACCAGGAATTGGTTAGAGTACTGGATGTTGGCCAGCGTCAAATAGTCCTGCACTTCATAGAGGCTGCCCAAAATGATGTACATGGGTGGGTTCATTTGGCCATCGGCAACCCCCGTGCGTAGGGCCATATATACTTCTGTCCACGGGATAGGCGTGCCAGAGGCACCGAAGGATTCGTAAAGCGCTACTTGGCTTGGATCCATCGCGCGGAAACGTAACCCTTTGAAATCATCTGGGTGTGAGATGGGTTTTTCATCATTGGTGAATGCGAGGAAGCCACCTTCTTCCACCACTGCCAGCATTTCAATACCGGCGCGCTCTTTGACAACGTTCTCTACTTCTTCCCAGTAGCTACCCTCATCAAAGAATGTACGAGCAGCTTCAAAGTCATCAAACAAGAACGGGATAGCGCTGACGAAGATTTCATCGGCAATAGGTGATACGCCCGCAAACGAGGCAATGTTCAACATGGGCGAGCTCATGGTTTGTTCCATGCGCTCTTGCTCTTCCCCAAGGGTGCTATTCGGGAATAAACGCAGCTGAATATCGCCATCGGTTTTTTCTTCGACCAGCGTTTTTAGGTTTTCTGCAAACACATGTACAGCGTTTTTGTCGGGATCGGGGGCACCGTTATAGCCTAGGTTGATGGTCGTCTGCGCCATGGCTTGGCTTGCCATTAACGCGCTACCGGTAAGGCATGCTGCAGCAAGTGTTTTCATTGAAACGAGAGGGAAGTTAAGTGTCATTATGATCTCCTGTGGCCTCTTAAACGCCAACCAAGGCGCTATTCATTGAGTTACTTTTTTTGTGATATGGCGCGATAGCCAACTGGCGTTGCATCACTCGGTTGTGTTTTGGTTGTTATTCTTCAGCTTCACTAGCAGCCTAGAGGTTGCTGTGTTGACTATGCAATACTGAATGTGTTGTTTTTATTGCAGCATCAGTGAAGCCTACTTCGTCATCAAAAGATGGTGCATCTAAAGCATTTCCAGCGCAGGTAAAAGAGCTTTCCTCAATGACCTTACTCGATAAACGTGCCTTCTACCTGTTAGAAGTCAGCAGTTGCGGCGGTATTCGCGCGGCGGCGGAGCATTTGCATACCAACCCGTCGGTGGTGAGCCGTCAGATCCGCTCGTTGGAGCAGGCGCTGGGCATGGCGTTGCTGGAGCGTCAGGGGCGGCATGTCATGCTCACGGAGGCGGGGCAGTTGGTGGTGGATGGCTTTTTGGCCCAGCGGCGGCTGAACTCTGAGCTGGGCGATACGCTGTCGCGGCTTCGTAACTTGCAGGCCGGGAAGGTGGTGGTGTCGGTGGGCGATGGCTTTGTGGATAGCTTTATCAACCATGTGATGAAGCGGGTCTCTGAGCACTATCCGGACGTACTCATCGAGATCAAAACCGGCATTTACTATCCTCGCGAACCTCATGAGATGGTGGCCAGCGACGAGGTGGATATTGCCATTACCTATGGGCCGATCTCTGACCCACGTTTGGTGGTGCACTCTTTCGAGCGAGGGCCGCTGTGTGCGCTCGTGGCGCCTTCCCATGCGTTGGCAGGGCATGAGCGTGTGAGCGTGTCGGAACTGCTGCAGCATAAGCTAATTTTTCTGCCCGATGTGTCGGGCTCTCAGCAGTTTGTGAATGCGCTATTTGGCGCAGCGGGGCAGCCTGCCACACCGGCGTATCGCTGTAATTTGCACTCTGTCTCGCGGCGTATGGCGAGCGCGGGCATTGGGGTGTCGTTTATGACGGCGGCTGCTGCACGCAGCGAGATTGAGGCGGGGCTACTGAAAGCAATCCCGATTGATCACCCCATGGCGGCCAGCAGCCAGGGCAACTTGGTAAAGCGTGTCGGCAGAAGGCTCTCGCCCGCTGCCGACTATTTGTGGAAGTTGATGATGGCGATGCAGTAGCGCTAGTTCGCCATCATGTAAACACCCGGGCCGATGGGCCAACCCATCATCAGCCAGAACATCAGAAACGCCGACCACGCCAGCAAGAAGCCCATGGCAAGGGGCAGCATAGTGGCAATCAGCGTGCCCAGCCCCATGTCCGGTTTGTAGCGCTGCATATACACCAATGCTACCGAGAAGTAGGGGCTCATGGGCGAGATGATGTTGGTGCTGGAATCCCCAATACGGAACATCGCCAGCACGAAGGCAGGGTCGAAATCGATCATCATCAGCATGGGTACAAACACAGGAGCCATCAGCGCCCACTGAGCCGAGCCGCTAGTCATAAAGACGTTCAGCACCGCACTCATAGCGATAAACGCCCCGACGAGGGGAAGCCCGGTAAAGCCGGTGCTTTGCAGCACGTTCGAGCCTTCAATGGCGATAAACTGGCCAAGCTCCGACCAGCGGAAGTAGGCAATAAACTGCGAGATCGCGAAGAACAGCACTAGGGTCGGGGCGAGGTCGCTGGCTGATTCCGCCATGCGCTGGGGCACATCGCGGCTGCGGGTAATCTTGCCGGTGGTGATGCCGTACACCAACCCAATGGTGACGAAGTAGATAAACATCAGCGGCACGAGCGAGCGCAGAAACGGCGAAGGAATCAAACCGCCCTCTTCGTTGCGCAGCGGCGAGGCTTCGGGTAGCACCACCAGCAGCACCAGGGCAATGTAGGCCAGCGTTGCCAATCCAACGCGCTTGAGGCCGCGCTTTTCGGCCTCCGTCAGCGTCGGCGTGACCACCTCGGTTTTGAAATCTTTACCCATGGGGAGCGTACGCTGTAGCCGTGGCTCCACTACTTTGTCGACCAGCAGGGTGCCGACGGCTGCCAGTACAAACACTGAACAGGCCACAAAGTAGTAGTTATCTACGGGAGAGATGTAAGCGTCTGGGTCTACCAGCCGAGCAGCATCGGTCGTAATACCTGCAAACAGCGCATCGCCCACGGTGATGAACAGGCTGGCATCAAACCCAGCCCCGGCGGCTGCGTAAGCAGCGGCGGCCCCCGCCACGGGATGCCTGCCCACTGAGTAGTAGACCATCGCGGCCAGCGGGATCAGGATGAGGTAGTTGGCATCGGAAGCAATGCTGCCGCAAATACCCGCCATAAATACGCAAAACGTCAGCAGCGAGGGCGGCGCTTTGGCGACGCTCACCTGCATCAGCGTGGACATCAGACCTACTTTATCGGCCAGCCCAATGCCGAACATCACCACCAAAATCAGCCCCAACGGCGGGAAGTTGACGAAGTTACTGACCACGCTGGTCAGCATGAACTCGACGCCATCCGCAGAGAGCAGGCTGCGAACGGTCACTTCTGCCTCGGTTTGCGGGTTGACCGCCGAGACGCCTAGCGTGGCTAAAATAGCGGAAATAACCACCACCAGGGCGGCCAAAATAGTGAATAGGATAAACGGGTGCGGCAGCTTATTGCCTACCCGCTCGATGGAAGCGAGAACACCTTGCATGACAGTTTCCTTATAAGAAGCCTTGTTATTCAACGTTGTTATGCCACTTAACGTGGCGGCTAGCGCTGTTAGTCGCGCTTCAGTAGTGATGTGGCCAGCGCCACAAACATGCCGCCTGCGACGGGCAGAATGGCATCGTTAAAGTCGTAGCGTTCGTTATGCAGGTAGGCGCTGTCGCCGTTCCCCACAAAGAAGAAACACCCCGGTACTTCTTGCAGGTAAAACGCAAAATCCTCAGCGCCCATGGTGGGCATGTAGTCCAGCTGCTGAATATCGGCGCTGACGCCGTGCTCGGCGGCAATCGCCAGCACGCGTTCTGACCAAGCGGCGTCGTTCACGAGCGGAGGGATCTGGTGCTGATGCTCTAGCTGGAAGCGCGCGCCATGAGCGGAGCACACCCCGTTCACGACCTGCTCCAGCTTGCCGACCAGCGCGGCGCGGGAGCTTTCCCGGTCGCTGCGGATGTTGACCAGCAGCTCTGCTTGGCCTGGAATCACGTTGGCGGCGCCGCCCGCATGAAAGGCCGCGACGGTAATCACGCCTGCTTCCAACGGTGATTTATGGCGGCCCACCAGCCCTTGCAGCTGCTGAACGAGAGACGCGCCCACATAGATCGGGTCGACCGCTAAATGCGGCATGGCCGCGTGGCCGGAGACGCCTTCAATGGTGATTTTGAAGGTGTCGTTACCGCCCATGGCGGAGCCTGGTTTGACGAACAGCTGCCCTTCGGGAAAGCCAGGGCGGTTGTGGTAGCCAAAAATCGCGTCTACCTGCGGGTTTTGGAGCACGCCCGCTTTGACCATCTTATCGGCCCCGTTTCCACCCTCTTCTCCTGGCTGAAACAGCAGTTTGATGTAGCCGCAGAGCTGATCGCGCTGGGCGATAATCGCTTCAGCGGCGAGCAGCAGCGTCGCTGTGTGTCCATCGTGGCCGCAGGCGTGCATCAGCCCTTCTCGTTGGGAGCGGTGCGCAAAGCTGTTGGCTTCTTTGATCGGCAGCGCATCCATATCGGCCCGAAAGGCAATCACAGGGCCTTTACGGCCGGTGTCCAGCTCGGCCAGTACGCCGGTAGTAGCAATGCCTTCGGTGACCTTATAGCCCAGTGACGTCAGCCGTTCGGCCACCCGTTTGGCCGTGTCAGTTTCCTCGAATTTGAGCTCTGGATGCTGGTGAAGCTGATGGCGCACGGCCACCGCGTCGTCAATTTGTGGCTGGGTGAAAAAGGGGGATGAATACATGTCCTGTCCTTGCCGTTGTCTGTGTCGTTGTGGGCATCGGTAACGCTAAGCGACTTGGCGGGCAGGAACGAGTGCCAAAAGAGATGTGTTTGTTGCTTTCAAAGCAACGATGTGCGCAGGGGAGGCGCTGATGAATGTCGGAGATGGGAATTCGAACAAAACGTAGTATTGGGTGTGATTAAGCGACCGCTGATGTAGTGAAAGTGCCATGATGAGCGTTTCAGCCGCTTAGAGACGAATTGATCAGCGGTCCCTTAAGCCCGCCTCATTCACGAGGGCTCTGATCGGGCAGTCTGAAGCTACGTGCCATCGGCATTGCTCGTAAGGACCCGTATTTCCGGCGTGAGCGCCTGCTTCGTAATGCCCGAACGCTACGTTTCTTTCGCCGATTTATAACCTCCAGGAATTAATCTCGACCTTCAAAGCAGCCGTGATCGCCGACCGCCGCTCCGGTCGCTCGCTTTCTGATGCTGTGGTGGTCTCGCAGGAGCGTCAGCTCAGTGCGGTCAGCTTCGGTAGCCCCTTAAGCAAGGTCGGCCACCACTTGTCGGCGGCGGCACCGAGGTGAACCGTGATGCGACGATGTCGATGGCTGTCAACGCCAGAGAAGGTCAGCATCCAGGCTCGATCGACAGGATGATACGTGCGGCGAAATTGATATCGTCTACCTAGCAGAAGCTCAACGGGGGTATTAACGCCCTCTACATCGATGCGATACGCATTGTAATAAATGGTGTTCCAATGCATAGCCGCCTTATTCACGGTTTCTAAGTCTGCAACATAATCATCGCTCGATGCGATGTTTTGTGTTGCAAGGGGTAAGGTGTGGACCTATGCCAGACCGTATGCTATTGGTTTTATAGAATTATCAGCCTTCGTGTGTGCCCAAGAAATTACGTGGAGTCAGCCAATTGCGTTTGCATTATCACGGCCCTATGCCTGAGCGAATTGGGTTTGTTTTAGTACCCCGTTTCTCGATGATGGCGTTTTTTTCCGCTGTTGAACCCTTACGAATTGCGAACCGTATGAGCGGACGTCCCCTGTTTGATTGGACACTTTTTAGTTTGGATGGTGAGCCCGTCAGTGCCAGTAACGGTATGACACTGATGGTTGATCAGCCCATTGGCGAGTGTTTGGATTTACCCTCACTGGCTGTCTGCAGTGGTTTTGAGCCAGACGTGCACCTAACGCGACCTTTAGTCAGTTGGCTACACCGTTTAGACCAGGCAGGCTGCGTGTTAGGCGGTATTGATACCGGCTGTTTTTTACTGGCCTCCGCCGAGCTGCTTAAAGGTGAGCGGATCACGCTACATTGGGAAAGTTTGCCCGCCTTTCGTGAGCGATTCCCGTTGATCGAAACATCAGACGAGCTATTTGAGCTAGGTGAGCGCCGTTTTTCATGTGCTGGTGGTGCGGCAGCGATGGATATGGCACTAGAGGTTATCAAGCAGAGGCATGGCGCCAAGCTTGCGGTTGATGTCTCTGAGCAGCTGATCCATGAGCGCTTAAGAAACCGCCATGACCAACAGCGCATGTCGCTGGCGCGTCGACTAGGCACGCATAACCCACGTTTGATTGAAGCCGTTGCCTTGATGGAGCGTCATTTGGAGAGGCCGTTGCCGATAGAGGGGATAGCGGATCGCATCGGGGTATCTTTACGCCATCTTCAGCGGCTATTTGAGGAGCACCTTCATAGAACGCCTCGTCAGTGGTATTTATCGCTTCGTTTATCGCGATCGCAGCGCCTGCTCATGGAAACGAATATGGATGTTTTAGAAGTGGGTATTGCTTGTGGCTTCGCGTCAAGCTCCAGCTTTGCACGCGCGTACCGCGCGCAGTTTGGTTGCTCACCCGGAGAATCACGGCGTCAGTTACTTCAGTAGTAAGCGATAAATTTGTCGCTTTATGATTATTTTATGTCGCTTGGTGTCGTTTGAATTGTTGTCTAGTTGGCAAACTTGATTGGTATATCGCCAAAAGAGGACAAGAAAATGATGCATAAACTCGGTGGGTTGAAAACAGTGTATGCCCTAGGTGCTGCGGGCTTAGCGACCTTAGCAACGGCCGCCCCAGCATCGGCTGCCCTAGATGAGGTGCGATTTGGTGTGCCGCCTTGGCCCGGTGTTACTGTAAAGTCAGAAGTCGCAGCACAGCTGATGCAGGCAATGGGTTACCAAACCCGCCAGCGGGATTTAGCGGTGAGCGTTATTTTAGCCGGCTTAACCCGTAATGATATTGATGTTTACTTGGGTGGTTGGTATCCGGTACAGACGGATATGGTAGAACCTCTTGTAGCCGATAATAAGGTGGAAAAACTGGTTTCCAATATCCAAGGGGCAAACTCTGGCTTAGTGGTACCGCAGTATGTGTATGATGCCGGCGTGACGTCGGTGGCCGACCTGGATGCCCATCGTGACCGCTTCGACGGTGAAATTCAGGGTATCGAGGCGGGCACCGGGATTAATACGGCGATCCTTTCGGCGATTGATAATGATATTGTGGGTTTAGGCGATTGGTCGCTGAATGAGAGCTCGACAGCGGCAATGCTGGCGCAAGCCGAGCAGAATATGGCCAACGGCGAGTGGGTGACCTTTGTAGGCTGGGAACCCCATTGGATGAACGTCAGCTTTGATATGGCTTATCTGGACGATGCAGAAGATGCGGGTATTGCCCAAATAGAAAGCACCGTTTGGACGGTCGTGCCAGCGAATATGGCCACAGAAGACCCACAGCTACATCGCTTTCTCTCACAATATGTAGTAGATATCGAAGATCAAAATGCTTGGGTGCATAGTTACAGCTACGAAGATCGTCCCGCCGATGAAGTGGCCTCTGAGTGGATCAGTGCCAACTTAGGCACCGTAGCCACATGGCTGGAGGGAGTAACCGCAAAAGATGGCCAGCCGGCGATAGAGGCGGTGCGCGCTAGTTATCAGTAACCGAGCGTTAATGATCTAAGCGTTGGTTGAGCGCCTGGCAAAAATCTTGCCAGGCGCTTTGCATTTCTGGCAGCTGGGCATGGGCATGTAAGGCGGCGTGCACCATCGTGCTGGCGCTGCGATACCCTACCTGCACACCGTTACGGCGCCAGGCAGCAACGGCTTGTTCAAGTGGAGCGGTTAACGGGTCGTGCTCAACGCTAAGCACTTCCAGCTGCGCGTTGGTTGGGAGCGTATCGATCTGAGTGCTTAGCCCCGGGCAGAAAGGAAGCAGCGATAAGACATCGTTACGGCTAAGCAGCGGGGCATCAGGCCCCAGCGTCTGTGGGTTAAGCGGGCCAACCGGCGGGTAAATAAGCCCTAGCGGGACGCTATGCGTTAGCCGCGTTAACACGTCCAGCGCCAAGCGCCCGCCTGCGCTATCACCAACGATGGCAGCAGGCGTTATCACGCGGGTGGCGCTCAAACACTCCTCCAGCATGTCGCGGTAGTCCGCTTCAGGCGCTAAGCAATAGTCGAGACTGACAACATGGCGCGATAGTCGGTCGGCTAGGCTTGCTGCAATACCATGGTGGCTGTGGACGGACCCCAGCGTAAATCCCCCTCCGTGAAGATACATAACGCGCCCCGGCTTGGCGGAGGGGGGAATAAAGTGCCGAAGCACGCTGCCTTCCCAAGGCTCGTCGGTAATGCGCATGCCGGTTGGGTTAGGCGGGGCAAATGTTTGGCACAGCTGGTCGTAGCGCCGGCGCGCCTCGGCGGGCGTACTACGCGTGACGTTAGCTAAGCCTCGCTCAAAGCGGGTGATAAAGGTGTCGATATCCATAGCGATACTCGTTATTCACGGCTGCTTTAGTTAACCTCCCAAGGCGTATTGAGCACTAGGCGTCAACAAGAGACGCCTAGTGTCATCGTGTGCCTTAGCTCAGCGTTTCTTACGGCCTGTATTAAGCGTCTCGCGGAACAGCGACAGTAGCACGCCCGCTGTCATCACTAGCACCACCACACTCAGCGGTAGGGCTGCCGCAATCAGCGCCGTTTGCAGCGCATTCAGACCACCGGCTACCAGCAGCGCCGCCGCGACTAAGCCAATCACCACGCCCCAGAAAACGCGAAAGCGTATGGGTGGCTCATTATCGCCTAGCGACAAAATCGTGGTGAGCACCAGCGTACCGGAATCAGAGGAGGTGACGAACCAGCTCATTAGCAGAAAGACCATGAGGGCAGAGAGTATCCAGCCAAACGTACCGCTACCTACAATGCCATCCGCCGTAGCAAACAGTGCAGCCGGTAGGTTCCAAGCGTTCACCAGTTCGATAATGCCCGCGCTACCCGGGCCTCCCGCCGCATTTAGCTCCTGGTGCATGGCGTTGCCACCAAAGATAATCAGCCATACAAAGATGATGAGCGTGGGCACGAATAGAACGCCCAACACAAACTCACGCAGCGTGCGCCCTTTGGAAATGCGGGCAATAAAGAGCCCCACAAAGGGTGCCCAGGCGAGCCACCAGCCCCAATAGAAGATCGTCCAGCCCTGTTGCCAGGCAGCGGTGCCTTCTTCCTCTGCATACCAAAGCCCCATGGGGATAAAGTTAACCGCGTAGTCGAGCAGGGTTTCGCCAAACACCGTGATTAGCCAAAGCGTGGGGCCCGCCAGCAGAAAAATACCGATAACCGCCAGGGATACCCAGATATTCATCTCGGAAATCAGCCGAATACCGCCACGCACCCCAGAGACAGCCGAAAGAATAGAGATCGCTGAAATGCCTGCAATCAGCATCAGCTGAGTATTAAGGCCAGGGTCTACGCCCACCAGCCGCTCTAACCCAACGGCCATTTGGCTAACCCCAAGGCCTAGAGAGGTCGCCACCCCAAAGACGCAACCCAGCACCCCGAGGATATCGAACAGATGCCCGGCAGGACCGAAGATGCGCTCACCAATAAAGGGGTACAGCGCAGAGCGCAGTGCTAGGGGTAAGCCTTTACGATAGGCAAAGTAGGCCAGTGACATACCCACAATCACATAAATAGCCCAGCCGTGAAGCCCCCAGTGAAATAGCGTCACGCGCAGCGCATCAATGGCGCGCTCGTGGCCAATCGCCGTGGCGTCTGCCATATCGGCATGAGGGTTGTTGGGGTAGCCAAAGGCGCCGGTGTTATCGAGGTAGAATACCGGCTCTGCGACGCCGAAAAACAGGATGCCAATGCCAATCCCGGCAGACAGCAACATCGCGAACCACGCAAAATTGCTGAACTCCGGGCGGCTATCGTCAGCGCCAAGCCTTACGCTGCCGAAGCGGCTGAAGATGATAAAGGCACAGACGGCGAGTAGCAGCATGACGGTAATGAGGTAGTAGCCGCTGAAGGTGCTCTCAATCCAGGCGCGTGTGGTGCCAAAGACGCTGCTCGCGGTCTCTGAACCAAACCCAGTGAAAAGTACAAAGAGCAGCACAAGCGCGCTCGCGGTTAGCGTCATGCCTTTGTGCATGCCTTGGAAGAAGCCGCCCTGGGCAAGCTCAGTCACCATGTAGTCGGTACTAAGCTCAGCCTTGGGTGAGTGATTGGGTGAGGGCGGCGTGGGGCGATGGGGGGGAGTAGGCGTAGCGATATTCTTGTCCTCCTGGGCCGGGCGTCGGGCCGGCAGTCCCGGTAAATCGCCCGCCTTAGCGGGCGATTAGGGCGGTTTTATAAGGCGTTGCGGGTTTGTTGTTATCGCCGTATGGCTATCGTGCGGCCGGCGAGTTCTGGCCAATCCGAGGGTGATGCGAGGGGTAACGCAGCAACAGCGGCCTCAACGGGCGTGGGAAAGGGGGCAGGGCGCCCGCTATCGCTATCCATGCCCATCAGCATCTGCTCGCTGGTGGCGAGCAGGTTACCTTCCGCGTCATGCAGCTTGAAGAAAACGTGCAGGCGTTTCGTGTCGCGATCCAGTAACGTCAGCTCTACGCTTAGTGGCTGCCCCTCGTGGGCTTCACGGCGATAGCAGAGGTGCGTTTCAAGGGTATAAATAGTGTAGCAATGGCGTGTGCGGCCTGGTTCGTCTAGGCCGACGTGCTCCATTAACGCCTCGACCGCCAGCGAGAAGACCCGAGCGTACTCGGCGTCGTTCATATGGCCGTTGTAGTCGACCCAGTTTGAAGCCACACGGCTCTCTAAAATCACCATTAGATACGTCCTTCCAAGCCCTCGGCTTCGGGCCAGTATTTTTGTACCAAGCCCAGCAGTTCGACCAAAAAGTCATCGCGGCGGCGGTCAAGCTCAGCCACTGGACGCCCCGCAGCTTGGTGCTCACAGCCCTCCACCACACGGTCGATCAGCTCATCGGTGAGTTCGGGGGCTTCCAGTTTTGTCCAAGGTAGTTTTAGCGCTGGGCCAAACTGCTCCAGCATGTGGCGCATGCCCTGTTCGCCGCCTGCCAGATGGAAGGTGAGGAAGGTGCCCATCAACGACCAACGCAGGCCGCAGCCGTAGACCACCGCGGCGTCGATCTCTTCGGTCGTTGCCACTCCATCATTGACTAAGTGCAGCGCCTCGCGCCACAGGGCTTCCATTAGGCGGTCCGCAATATGCCCCTCAATCTCTCGGCGCACGACCAGAGGGCGCATAGCAAGCGCCTGGTAAAGCGTGCGGGCGCACTCTAGCTGGTCAGGTGCGGTGGCTTCACCGCCCACCAGTTCCACAAGCGGCAATAGATAAACCGGATTAAAGGGGTGCGCGACAATCACCCGGCCTGGTGCCCGCGTGCAGGCCTGCTGCAAGTCACTAGGCTTGAAGCCGGATGTAGAGGAGCCGATCAGCACCTCTGGCGCGCTAGCCGCATCCAACTCAGCCAGAATCTTACGCTTGAGATCCAAACGCTCTGGTACGTTTTCTTGGATCAGGTCAGCACCTTCCACCGCCGCTTCTATGCTTTCCACAAAGCGCAGCCGCGTTGGGCTGGCGCCCTGAGCGAGACCATGTTTCTCCAACGACGCCCAGGCATTGTCAACGAAAGCTCGGGTGCGCTGCGGTGCATCAGGGTCTGGATCGAAGGCTACAACATCCCAGCCGTTTGCGAGCGCCCGTGCGATCCAGCCATTACCGATAACGCCCGTGCCGATAACCGTGAGCTGTTGGCTCATGATTGACCTCCATTAGCCTGACCTTCAATACCACCGGTATGCGGGTTGCGTAGTTTGAGGTGTGCGCGCGTTTCAGCGGGTGTCATAACGCGGGCACCCAGGTTCTCAATAAGCGTCGAGGCGTGCTCTACCAGCTGGGCGTTCGTGGCCAGCGTGCCTTTTTTAAGGTAGAGATTATCTTCTAAGCCGACGCGGGCATGGCCCCCTAACAGCACGGCTTGGGCTGCCATAGGCATTTGATGACGACCAATGCCGAAGGCTGCCCACTGGGCGTTTTCTGGCAGCTTATTGCGCATGGCTAACATAGTTTCGGTGTCCGCTTCAGCGCCCCAGGGGATGCCCAGGCAGAGCTGATAGAGAGGATCACCCTCAATCAATCCCTCTTTTTGCAGCTGACGGGCGAACCACACGTGGCCCAGGTCAAAACACTCAAGCTCCGGTTTAACGCCAGCCGCCTGCACCAAGCGTGCGTGCTCGCGCAGCCAGTCGGCGGGGTTGACGTAGACCATATCGCCAAAGTTGAGGCTGCCGCAGTCGAGCGTACACAGTTCGGGCAGTAGTTCACCTACCGGCTCATGGCGCTGAGCCGGTGTTTGAATGTCAGTGCCGGGGCCACCACGGGTGGGGTCATTCGCGTCGGGAATCCAGTCGCCGCCACCGCCTGCGGTGATGTTCATGACGATATCCACGTCGGCTTCGCGCACACGCTCCATCACTTCGCGGAAGTGATCAAGTGAGTGACTGATGCCACCAGTTTCGGGATCGCGCACATGAATATGCGCTATGCTAGCCCCTGCTTTCGCGGCAGCAATGCAGTCATCGGCGATTTGCTTCGGCGTGATGGGTACGTGTTGGCTTTTTGCCGTCGTATCGCCGGCGCCAGTGACTGCACAGGTTAAAATCACGTTTCTATTCACTTGCTGCTCCTTTTAAGGGCTAAGAGGTTAGCCCTATTGTGGCAGCAAGTCGTTGAGCTGAGTTGTCACTAAGCGACATGCAGGGTCCGCTAAGCGACAAAGTTTTTTTGTTATTTGGCTGGCAAGTGTTTACCAACTAACGCGTGAAGCATCATGCAGTCGCACGATGGTATGAGCCCACCGAGCAGTAGTGCTAAGTGCTTATTCAAAATTAATCGTGCGATCAGCTCAATAGCTACGTCATAAGTGCCTATTCAAAATTAATCGCGCACTCAGTGCCGTAGCCATCGATGTAGCCGGTGTACCTCATCACAGAGGTTATCAAACGAAAGATACGCACTCAGCGGCAGCCATGCATACTTCATCTGCCGCCACAGAATCTCAATCAGATTCAGCTCCGGCGAGTAAGCCGATAAGTAGACCAGATGAA
>Ga0209349_1000571_pt1 | contig 18646 bp, 17 predicted proteins | sample ETNvirnome_2_130_FD_184067 | JGI IMG/M metagenome (GOLD analysis project Ga0209349, IMG submission 184067) | Marine viral communities from the Pacific Ocean - ETNP_2_130 (SPAdes) (version 2) | ecosystem: Environmental > Aquatic > Marine > Oceanic | place: Pacific Ocean | collected 2013-06-22
GCAATGTTCGCCAACTCTGTCTTTGTGGTATGGAACCCGTTCATTTGGTTCCCAAGTTGGTTAGATCTCACAATGGCTTCATATGCCTTTCTATGTTTAGAACTAGTACTTGCTAGACCCGGGTTATTCATAAACATTTCGCGGGTAACTGGAGTTCTGCCACTACTATTATTTAACTCATTAAGAAGCTGAGAGACATTGTCCTGTGCTGATTGAAGCAGAGGTTCTGTATTAGTTATTGCTATCTCCAAAACCTTACTAATCTTTCCTACAGGAACAATGCCATCTCGGAGAGCCTTGTTCCATTCCGGTCTAGTGGTAATCTTATCCCCGTTTAGGTCTGCGTCCGGCAGTAGCTTTTTGGTAGCTTCCTCGAGATCTGTAACGACTTTATTATTATGGCCCCCACCTCCATACCTAACTTGATTGAAAAACTCACCAAAATCTACTTGTGATTCTTCAAATGCTGCTGCCTCTGCATTGAGCTTCCGTGTCTTTGCCAAAGATTCGTTTTGTAATGCATTCGATAATCCACGTTCGTCCTTCAGTTTGCTGTATGCTGCCGGACCTCCACTTTCTCGTGGATCCCATATAGTACCAAGATCCGTAAATGTGTCACTAGCATTTAAAGCAGCTTTTCCAAAAAGTGGCTCGTCAGCTTTCATTCTCCTATAAGCCTCTGACCCTATTTCTTGTACTTTCTTTCCTATATTTCCAAGTACACCCATTATATTTCTCCTTTTGTTTTTAATAATTCAACAACAACCTCACCACCATAAAGTGATACACCTGTAATATGAAAGTCGTGACTCAATGCTATTTGAATTGACCTATTATTCTGATCATGTATTCTGATTAATATATTAGGGAAATCCTTTTGTATTGCATCAATTATTTCCCTAAAGGCCCTAACCATTTTAGCTCCCCTAAACTGTTCCTTAAGAAGCGAGTAACGTATATCAATAGTATCTTCACCACAACTATATCCGGTAACCATACCAGCTTCTTCACCATCAATATAGCCAATATAATTAATATTAGAAAAACTGTTATTGTCAATCCTATTTACCCTGTAATCAGATTTATTCATTGTGTTTTCTGTAATTCCGTTACTTTATCGTTCAACTCTTTTACTGCATTGACTAAGGTTGCTATAATCGTTCTGTCAGCAATAGACAATATCCCTTCATCATCTTCCTTAACTGCTTCGGGAATAAATTCCCTTACCTGTTGAGCAGAAAATCCGGAATTAATAGATTCGGATTCCATACCAGTTTCTTTTTTCCAAGTGAAATTAATGGGTTTCAAACCAAGTATTGCATTAAGTCCTTTAACAAAATTACCTTTAATATCTTTTAATCGCTCATCAGACCTCGTTGCCAGAATGGTTCCAACTGAAGAAGCAATCGTTGATACCCACTTCTGTGTTCTCTCCTCTTTTGCTGTTTTTCTTTCTTGGTGTGCTGTTTTGTAATCTTCTTGTTGTTTTACTATCGCTTGCGAAGCAGTTTCCTTATCTAATTTTGCAAGCCTTTGTTCTGTTACTAGATTGGATCTTGCTGTTTCTTCAAATTTAGCCCTCTCCAGTTCTTGCTGCTTCTGCGCAATGTTAAACTTCAACTTCTCATCCGTTAGGCGCGCTTTTTCCGTCCCTCTCTGCGCTAACGTTAAATAGTTCGTAAAATCTGGATCGTAAGCAGAACCTACCTGAGTACCGAAAATATGCTGCCCTTCCCCTTTCTTAAGTCTATCTAGTGATTCATCTTGTAAAGTCGTATATTTTTGTGCCATATTACTTCCCCCTTTTTTTTGTATCCCTAATATTGTCGTGAAAATAATTTCTGTCCCCAACCAAGATCTGGTCTTGGTAATCGTTTTGGATTAAATACGTTTCTAACAATAGCAGAGCCAATACCAATACCTTTAAATGCATTTTTTGCTAATGACTGTTCCCGTGTTGGTTGTTCCTGTGCTGGCGGTTGTTCCTGTGTTGCTCCTACTGCCGGCAGAAAAGTATTATCCTCAATACTACTATAAACATTTTTAAAGAAATCCTCCATCGTCATATCCGTTTGTCTGCCTCCAAACTTAAATTTAAGATTCGATCCCTTTCCCGCTCTCAGTTCCTTTGGGCGGTAATTATAGTTTTCTTGACTCCAATATTCCTTATGAAGTGCAGCACCTGCAAGTAATTGTTGGTTTCTCACCTGAGCATTCATTAACCCCTTGCCATGTTTCTTTTTCATTTGTTCTGGTGTAGTCCACAAAGGATCTGTTTCGGGATTAAGCATTTCCTGTTTACGTGCCTCCCTGGCATCATCTATTGATATACGAGGCATGAAGCGGTCCATATTGTTTCGCTTAAACATCTCAGCATACTGCCATTGTGTATAACCTGGATACTTATCCTTAACGGCTTGTACAATTTCATTTAACTTCTTTCGACGTTTAGTAGCGGGAGTTCCCTGGAGTGATGACATCTTACCTGTTGTTTTATATGAGCCAAGTCCATGTTCATTTAAAAATGTATTGATAGACTGAGATAACCAATCCCTGGGAGCCGATGCTTCCGCGTGTCTCCGTAATTTTGATGAGGAATTAAAAGTACTACCCAGAAAGTCGGAGATTCCCTGCCACGGCCCAAGCCCTTGTGTTGCGCCTAAAACCATCAGAGGGCCAGTCCAAGGACTAATGCCGCCCATATTTATAGTTGTTGTTCCAGATGTTGAGGGAACTAAGTTAGGATTTCCTCCTAATCCTTCAAATGAACCGGGTGCTGTCGCCATTTTTAATCTTTCAACCTCAATCTTTCTTCTTCATAAAATCCACTAACCCACAATGGTTCAAATCCTATTGTTTCATTGTTTGTACTTATAGTAAACTTCAATCTATGAAATACTGACCGTCCCCATTGAGAACCTGCAATACTATGTATTGGCATTGTTGCGTCATATCCTGATTTAGCTGGTGATAAAGTTATCGTTTTAGGCGTTTGATTTGTATCTCCATAATGAGCAATGGTTACCGAATTGGGTGTAGAAGACTTTGTTTTCATAACCAACCTAATATACCGAATCAATGTTTCCACCCCTAAATTACCGTCAAATAATAAATCACCCAACTCAAACTCATAAGCAATTGAACTGCCATCGCCTGTCCATGCCGTGCCATTCTCTAATCTCTCCATATATCCGGAATCTATCATTGCATAGTTATAGTGAGCACCATTAGTATCAACAACCTTAGTACCACATTGTAATAAATTAGCACTTTCTCTATCAGCTTCCCACCATTTCTGTCTTCGTAAATCAAATACCAATTCTTTATTTATGGTCGTAGAATTACCAGAAGCAAACAACCAGTGATATTCATAAACACCGCTTGAATTATCCCAGAATCCATAACTCTCAGCTATCTTATCTAAATTAATAGACTCACTCTTGGACTGGTCAAAATAATTACTTATAGTATCTGATATTGGAAATATAGCCGTAGAATCATATAACATAATACCATTTTCAGATTGCCATACAACTACTTGTTTACTTTGTAGTTGTGCAAATTCTAAACCTATTGGACTGGCTTTAAATGTATATGGTGCAGGACAACCAACATCATCACTAATCTGTGTAACAGTCCAACTATCCGGATTGGTTCCGGTTAATAAAAACATAGAATTATTTTTAGCAATCAATATATCGCTTTCACCGCCAGTAGTTAGTTTAGTAAATATCTCAACAGCAGCAAGTACTTCAGTCTCATCTCCAAACCTAAACGTTTTAGAATCTATACCATTAAAGGCATTCAAAGTTCCTAGGGCTGAAACCCTCGCTGTATTCTTTGTATCTGATTGATTTGAAAACAACCACGTCCTGTTCTGGGCATTTAATGCAAAATTGTATTTCTCTATCTGTTTTTGTACTGGTATTCCACTAACAAAATAACACAATACATCATCGGCAAAGTTTTCACTCCATTCTAGTTTATAGTAATAAAATGGCTCTTCTTTGCTAACCTCTCTCCTAAATTCCACATTCTCACCTAGAGGACCCCATGTTATAAATCCAGATTTACCAAATGAAGAGTTATTACTTATAGTACCATCTTGTATAGAACCAACACTTATCCACTCAGCTCCATTCCAATAACTAACTGTAAGAACCGCTGTGATATCTCTGGCACTAGCCATATTAGTATCAGTTGTAGTAATACCAGAGCCGGAGCTTGTAACAGTAAACCCATTAACACTGGTCCCTGTTGTAACAGATGTAATAATAACCGATGCATCTTCTTCTTCGGCTGTATAATTAGGAATCGATGTCTTATTATTAATACTTGCTGCCACATCTGTGGCAAGAAGCGTACTGCTTCCTGATCCAGCAGTTACTGTTCCAGACATTATTTCGACACTATTCACGGTAATACCTGTTATTGTATCATTTACAGCAACATCATCACCAAAAGCCACCTTACCTGTAGCAGAAGTAGATTGATTTGCGCGATCGGGTATCATTTTGATTCTCATACCCTGTTGTCTTTCTAAGAACCCTATCATCAAATATTCAGCAGTAGCAGTGAGTGAAGACATGATCATATAACTTGACATATCACCGTCAGTAACTTCATCAAATAGATAGTCATCCTCAAAAACATTAACGGTATTATCTTTTTCTATATCATCTTCAAATAACTGTACTGAAGCAACTGTCCTAAAATCACCGTCCCAAAAATCCTGTATATCTTGAAACGGTTCTTTTACTGTAACACTAGATATAGCCGTTGCAGTATCAGCATTTGTAATTTCTATTTTATACCAATAACCCAGTATACCATCTATAACATGTTGTATAGCCACACCCGCAGTAGAATCAAATGTTACAGTACCTGTTTGCGCCAGTGGCACACCGGCAGAAGCAGTATTATCAGTTAAATTAGTCACGGCCGTCCACTCTCCTGTCGAACTAAAGTAATACACACTTAATGTTCCGGCTGAAGTATTGGCATTAGATATCGTAAACCTTACCCCCTCTATTGGTAATATATTACCAACCCTCATATTAACATTTGTTGTTGCAGCCGTATAAGCAGCTGCCGGCACATCAAAGTTTGTTACTGATAATGCACTATTTGTTAACCTGATTTCATCCAATGTCCCATTAAGCGGTTTCGAGGTTGTGGTTCCGTCATGTACAGCCCCTATAAATATTGTAGAATTATATGCTATAGCACCTTCTGTTCTGTTGGTATTATTAGTAAAGGCTTTTTGTATACCATTGACAAATATATAAAAGTTATTAGAATTTTCAACTACACGTATATGAGCAAATGTACTAGCAGTAATTACACTATCGGGAGTCGATAATAAAACCTCATTACTCGAGGCACCACTAGCCATATTAACATCTGTACTTGTAATAGTAGTACATGAACTTGCTACAGCAAATCCATTAACATCAGCACCCTTTATAACAGACGTTATAGTGATTGTAGCACCAACAGCTGCAGCGGTATAATTAGGACTACTCGTATGTGCTGTTATATTAGCAGCCACTGCAGTTGCTGTGGTGTTTAAATCTGTATCAAATGATTCCGCTCCCGACATCACCTGAACACTATTTACTGTAATGCCATCAACCGAACCAGATGCACCTGTATCTAAAGTTACCGTACCTGTTGCTGCATCAGTAGCTTCATTGATAACGAGATTAACAGCACCATCTGTATCTATATATATCCACATATAATCCTGTGTAGCACTACTTTTGGCTTGCGCATATAATCCACTATCAGCAGCAAGGCTAACTTTAGCCCAGCATTCAAATGTCCAAACTCCCCCACTTAATACAAAATCAGAATCATCAGGGATCGTAGCCCAGTCCCCAGTTCCGTCCAGCAAGAGCCCTCCAGTTCCAAACTTTTTAATCGCAGTATCTATCTGAGCATTACCAACGGCTGTTACTGTATGTGGTGATACCGGAGAATTATCCGTTATCGTAGTCGAAGCATCGCTCCCATCACAATGTAATAACAATTTAGTTTCACTACCCACACCAGATACGCGTTTCAGCGTAGCTACATTATCAGCGTCAGTAAGTGTGTTCTGTACTTTTTCCGTATAATCATAAAGAAATGTACCATTGGGATCAAAAATAACAAACTTTGACAACCTAGATTCATCACCGCCCCATATCATAGTCTCTACACCATTACAATATAACATCCTACCCAACTGTGCATTTTCAAATCTACCCTTACCCGACCCCGAAGCATCGGTATGTAATGCTGTACCGCTAAAATCACCAGTATTCGGTATAGCAGTATCATTCTTGAACACTTTAGATTGTGTAAGTCCACTATTGAAAGCATGTACAAGCACATGACTTTCAGCAGGTTGTGACTTTGAAAAGTGATGTATATTTCTAACTTTAGGATGACTAGATAATGCCGTAGAATTAATCTTGGTCATCCCCCTAACACCGCGTATACCGTTATCGGTATAACGAATATTCTTTAAGCTTTTAAAATTATCTTGCCTCGTTTCACCGCTATCAGATACTGTAAGGATACGAGTAGGATCAACAGATGTAACCAGTTTACCATCCAGTCCAAACTGAAATGGTTCCAACTCTTTATCTATACTTCCTCTTTTTCTTCTTGGTATAGCCATAAGAGAATTAGTTCCTAACCTTCATATTAACCCGTATTCTATTTCGATTAAGTGCCCTGTCCATATCAACCTTGCCTCTACGCAATATATTATCGGCAGACAAATATAATTTATCACCAAAACTAGGTTCCCTATCCCTGTACTTCAATAACCATACCGCATATTTAATTGTTGCTAAACTTAAATGCGGTGGATACCTAAATGTTCTAAACGCTGACCACACAGGGGCCGGCTTACTTGCATAATAAAACGTTATCGTATGACCTGCCGTACTTGGGGGAGGGTCTAGAACTAGTCTAAACCTTCCCTGTGGTTGTATCACGTAAGCATCAGAACTATCCCAATCCTTATCAACACTTGCACTAGGATCGTTGGGAAAGAGTGCAGTTACAAGTACGGTAGATGAAGTCTTAGAAACAACGACACCACTAGAACTATCTGTGGTATTGTGTACGATATCACCTGCGCTTACATCACTAAAATCGGCTGCACTATCCGTTAATGTGGCTTCGCCGCTACTAGCACCCAATGAACCAGAACCTGTTGCCGTACCAGCCTCCTGACTATCTAGTGTCGGGTCGTCAGTAATACTAAACCTAGTAGGTACAAGAACAGAAGTAGTATCGTCACTAATAATGATATCTTCGTACGGAACCCACTTGATAAATGTATTATTCGTACCATCATTATATTTAACAAAGAAGTATCCACTTCTATCTTTTAAATACATTTTTAGGTAATTAGCATTAAGTGTATAGCCAGTCTGGTCTGCTACCGTAGTAATTGACTGTGTGGTTGTTAGCGCACTAGTCAACCTTGCAACTTCCAGCGCACCTTCGTTCAGAAAATCATATACTGTTTTTTCATCCAGAAAGTCGCCACCAGTTTCTTCATCGAGGAGTAATTGCACTCGATATTTCATCTCTTGTCCGTCCATTTTGCCTCTCTTCTTTTATCCAACCAACTCTTTTTTCTTTTCTAATTTATTATAATCAAAACCTTCCGGAACAGTGATCATATTGCGCTTAGACTTGCCAGTGTCATTTCTTAATATTTCTGAATTGGGATTAGCAGGGGTGTCTTCAAGTAATGTAGACATCATTTTCCATGCATTCTCTGCAACACTGCGACTTACCTTGCCATTTGCAGAAACCGAAATACCCATACGCCTAGCTTCTTCTGTGTCCATATTAATACATGGCTCAGACATTCTAAATGCTTCGTCATGAGGATCAGCCAGTCCCTTTTCCATTTCCAACTTTGTAAACTTACTTCTTGTTATTTCATCAGCAAGCTTGTCTCTCTTCTTTTTTAATTCATCTCTTTGTAAACCGGTTAGTTTCGGCTTAGAATTCTTAATCTGTTCTAGCCGTTCCGATCTTCGTTTATGATCAGCTTCAGCATAAGGAATCTCTTCTATCGGAACCTCTTTCTTTTTTAACATACTACTAATTCTATTTACTTCGCTTTCTAATGTTTCGGTTTGCCTTGGTAATGCCCATGCAGGTACAGAACTTCCCTTATCAAAGTCAGCAAAATATTTATAGCCATCATCTACGACTTTACCGGCCGGTGCTACCCTTGCATTGGCTTCTTCTACAATAGCCTTATACTTCTTAAGCTCTGCCAGTTCAGACTCGTCCACCAATATACCCGGTTTCTCTGTACTGTCCTTAACTATCTTTTCCTCAACTTCTTTCTTTACTGCCTGTTTCTTCTTTGTTTTCTTTATAACCATCCAGCTTCTCCTCTAAATAGTAATGAATGATGGTGGGACAAGGTTACCCCTGCCCCAGCCCAATCATTAGAATTAAAAACTTCTTACTTATTAATCATCAGCAGATGCAGCACCTATAATACCACCAGTAGCAGCTCCACTAATATCCTCATTGTAATAATTCTCAAATAACAAACATGTATCAGCAACTACAGATGCAGCCTTAGTAGAAAGGTCACATACAATATAATTATTAGCTATAGTCCCAGTAGTTGCTGTAAGCAACTCTATTCCAGGTTGTGCATTCAAATTACCACCAATGCCATTCTCGAGAATATTCCCTTGAATCAATACATTTGTTGATAATGTCGTATCACCTACAATATTAGCAGTAGAATAATCTCCGCGTATAATATTGCCCCTAATAGTTGTCATTGCCGTATCAGCATCCATATGAATACCTGCAACAGCTGCGCCTATTCCATTGTCAATTATACAGTTCTCAATAACAGTACCTGTGTTGTTATTGGCAATATGTATTGTTGCATTAAACTCGTCAGTACCTGTAGCATCAACACCAAATTGACAATTACGGATTGTAGCATAATCAACACCATCTTCAATAGAAATACCAATTAGTACAGTAGTAACACTAGCATTACATACGATGTTTTCAACCAGTACATTATCTGCACCGATTACTATTTCACCGGCTGCATTATCATAAGTAAAAGTCGGTCTATCTGTTCCGTTACCAATACCTATAACACTAACACTAGCCACGTCTATATCAATAGCATCAGCCGCCGATAAAGTTTCTGCATGTCCCGGTAGTACATATATCACATCACCGTTATTTGCAGTACACTGCCCAACTGCGAAATCTACAGTGGCAAATGGCTGGTTTCTCTGGCCGGCATTTCCTGCGTCTGCAGCCAGATCATGGCCACTATCAACAAAAAATACATTACCAGTAACTATACCACTGCCCGAACTGCCAAACAGAGGAACTCCAAAACTTGTAACTCCGTTTGGGAAATTAGTAAAACCCATATTACTCTCCTTAAGAATCAGGAACATCGCTGCCCCGTGGAATCAAACCACGGCTTACCCGTTAACGCAAAGAGACACATGCTCCCCAAAAGGGGAGCATATATCCATTAATATGCTTATGTAACGTTATTATGGAAATAACTTCTCCAGTCAATAAAGCCACCAGCATGTCTTTCATATACAGAATTTTGAAGCGAAAACGTGTCGAAATCAATTGTGTTATTTGTTTCCGCATCGGCACGCTGTATCCACTTGAAGTTTTTCTTCATAGTAGTTGTATCCAGCATACCCCAACTAGTAGTACTTGTGTCGCTAAGACGCAACCAGTTTATAATACCATATAAACCTTTTTGCATATTCACGTTGTTATTCGCACTATCAACTTCGAGAACCGTCTTATTGATTTCTGATGCCTTAAAGAACAGGTCATCAGGAACTAACAGGCAATAACTATCGCCCATGTCAATTCTTTCACCATTAGCCGCTCTAAACTTCCTCATCAAAATTCTTGTAGCTGCAACAGAAACAGCATTCAACGCAGATGTTCCAAGATTATCAAATCCACTAGAAGTGGAAACTCCGGGAACCTTAGTTGTATGGCTGTTACTAGCAAGAGCCAAACCCTCTTCCTGACTAGGCATAAAATCAAATGCTGCAGATGTTGCGTTAGCAAAAATCTTAACAGCATTTTTATCCCTAACCCTGTAAGCGGAGTTTTTCAATTGCGCAGCTAAATCCATCAAGATGTCGTACTGTAAATCATCAAACAATTTTCTGCTCGCCATTGTTTTACCAGCGTACTCAGCAGGTTCAATTTTAGTTGAATATCCCGGTGTAATACCAAGGGTTGTCAACCTACCGTTGAACTGCGGTATGTCAGTAAGAGCTGATACAGATGTCCACTCTTCCCATGCTCTGGTAGAGTCGGTAATAATATCAAATATCTGCTCCTTTTTACTATGAAGATCATTATACTTCTTTGAATCCTCATCAACCTGACGTAAGTCCTCTTGTAACATTTTTACAAATGCTGGCGAGGTCAAAGGATTAGCCATTGTTAATCTCTCCTTCTAATCTAAACTATTAATTCAATACTAAAATACTATACTATTACGCTGCTATCGGTGTTCCGAAATGCTTTGGTATAAATCTGAAAACTGCGAACTCTTTACTAGCTTCTCTAGCATCGAGATGTTCGCATACAACGCCCCAACCATTAGTAGCGGACGCATCATCGTTTTCAATATAAATACTTTCACTGCCGGTCTGCATAGTACAATATCCAGTAGCGAGACCAATTCTAGCAAATGTATCGCCAATAGCAATATCTTCAGGCCATGAATGATCAAAGGTTAATGTAGTAGTACTTGTATCATCAGATACTCTGTACAATCCCGCATTAGCACCGGTACGACAATAAGACGTACAGTTATTAGCTATACCTGTCATATCACCTGCATTTGCAGTAAACCCTAATCCAGTAGTTGATCCAGTTGTAACTGTCTGCACAGTAAGTGCTGCCCCAAATGAACCACTATATATAGGTGCTTTAATTCTAGTACCGGAATCAATCATAGCAACCTCAACCATAGGTTGGGGATCGCCCTTACTCCACATACCTCCTGCACCAAAATAAGATCTGGCTTTTTGTGTTGCCTGTGTATCAGAATTATCTGTAAGACCAGAAATTGATACTGTACTATAAGTAGTATCATTAGTCTGCGTAATATCATTCACACCAACTATAATACCAGCCAATACAGCTTCACCAGTAGTATCAAGAGCACCACTAGCCTGACCAGCAGGGGCAACACCGCCATCATGTCCCCATTTAACTAATTGACCAACATAAACCGTATCTGCACTTCCGGAAACCGGAAACCATGAACACTGTTCGTCTTTTAAATCTACAACTTCCATAGTTCTTCCTCCAAAAATCCCTTGTTGCTGGTATTCTTCGTTCTAATCAGGGAGTTAAAAAAATTAAAAATCTCCACGCCAGTTCATACTGCCGCAGAATGAGCACCCACTATCAGCAGATGCTGTGTAATAATGAAGAACAGTAATTGGATTTCCGTCAGAATCAGACCTTATTACTGGAGTTTTTTGCTTGATAGTTATACCGCCCAGCATTAAATTCGCGGATGGTGAACCCCCTTCACGATATTCACTACCACTACTACTTGTTGACTTGGTAGCTCCTCGTATTCCGGGTTCAGCTCCGAGTGCTGATGCGGCATATTTAGCATGCGTAACTCCATTAGGAGTGGATTCATCGCCCAATGCACTTCGTTGATCACTATTCGGGAAGCCGCACCACCAGCAGTTATACCAAGTACCATTACCCTGATCAGTCTCATCGCATACAGGAATCGTACGACTGTCATGTGGTATTCTTGGTTTCCGTGCGTTTGGTTGTCGCCTTCTTAATCTACCCATTATAATTTCGCTGTTCCAGACATTGGCGATTTATTAGCCATTGCCTTCTTTACAAATTCTAAATCTTTTCCTCTGCGCTTCATATATGTCTGCACGTGCTCATCTTGCAGTGCAGCACTTATCTCGGCATCAGAACCCTCTTTGTATTCTATCGTACTAGAACCACCTACTTTACCAGAGGGTGAAGTTCCCTTGAATGCCGTTGTGGCTCTAGGCGATTTATACATATTTCTATAATAATTCCTTTCAGCCTTTTCATAGTTTCTTTCAGCATCCGATGTCCCATTAGTTGAATATCCGGGAAGCCCTTCTAGTTCATTTAAAATGGCTTCATAAATAGCAGCATCTTCGTTTACTCCAAGTCTTTGAATTGTTCTAGCATAATCATCTACGTATTTATTTTTTGCCCTATTATCAGCAATAGATGTTTCTTCCCTGTCCTTTTTAGCCTCTTCTCTTGCAATCTTTCTAAGCCGCTTTACATCATCGTCTTCATAAGTAGGATCATCAAGATCATTATAATAATTATCAGATTCTCCTGTAGTTGCAGGAGAACTGGAAAGTTCAGAAATCTTATCAAGTAACTCATTATATCTATCATCTTGCTCTCCCCTATAAGACTTAAACTCTCTACCTAATTTGCTATTACCATCTCTAAGACTTTTATTCTCCGCTTCCAGTCTAGCCAGCATATCTTCACCAGACTCCGTTGCTGGTTCGTCAACGACACCATCACTATCGTTAAGTCCATCAAGTTCATCAACCATCTTTTTCTCCTTTAAAAATTATTATCCCAACTTCTTTTTATTCTTTGCATCACGTACTTTCTCTAGCGTGCTTACATTTTTACTATGCTTCCCTATTAAACCATTCCACCTTTTAGCTATATGTTTGCATGCCGAGAATATTGCCCTGTCCTGTTCATTGGATTTTTCCTCGTATATTAATTTAAACTTTTCATCCAATAATAACATAAGATCTTTAAATAATACCTGTCCTGTCTTGGTATTGAGTGCTTCCATAAATTCAGCAGTTTCACTAAGATTTCTAATAGTAGTTTCTTCAACTACATCTATTATTGGCTTTTTGCCATAAACACCTGAGTTATATTGCATTAGCCGCCTCTCTCACTTGTACCTCTTCTGGTGATTGCTCCATTCCAGATTGATTACTTGGGACTGCTCCTGCAGCTCCCTGTGGTTGCATATTACCACCCCCACCAGCCATAGGAGGAGCCTTTGTATTTGCAAAGAACTTATTGCCAAAAGCCTCAAACTCTTTGCCCATTAGTGATGCTAACTCTCCTAATATATAATCAATGGCATCACGTCTTTCCGGATCACTAGCTATAAAACTTAATACTTGTATCCAATTCTGTATTTTGGTTTGTTTAGAAGAATCATCATCTATTGAAGCGGATACCGGTTTATATGTAAAGTCGAGCGTAGGATCAAAACTTATCATCCCTTCCTCTCCCAACATTTTTTCTGCTGTCTCATCTCTCATATGCCTTGCCGACATTTGTGTTATAAACCAGAAAATATCTGTAAGACCCGTATTCTCCATAGTAAGCGTTCTGTATGCAGATCGCGTATCACTACGCCTTACTTGGTTAACAGTAGCTGTAGCCGTTGTTGTTGGAGCCGCTAATTTACTCTGTGTTTCAGCTGACACACCAGATGCCTGTTGCATCATATTCTGATATAAATTAACCTGATTTAAGGCCCCCACTACGTTACTGTCTATCTGCACCTCGTCAAGCTTATCCCCGGTTTCAGTTTGCCAAAATGCTCCGGGTTGCCATACCAGTGTTTCATTATCACTGATATCATGTTGATTACCTTGCATAATTGGTATTGTAGCCAACTTAGTTCTGTCATTCTCCATATTAATAGTATCGTTAATACCAATCTGAAGTTCCCTTAAACACTTGCCATCGCCCATACCATCGTCTTTGGCTGGATGCATATAACACAATCCCCTTGTTACAGGCCTATACGGATTACCCATGGAATCAATGTCACGCGCAGGATGATAACCGATCAATGTTCTAGTGCTACTATTGAACCCATCCATTGCGAATGTAATAACCATCTCATGTAATTCTGCACCTTCCTTTTTCTGTCCGTCATTACCTATACCACTTGTAACATTAACAGGATTACCATTGGGATCCCTATCTCCTTCTTCATTACCAACCATAACCCAATGCTTACCAAGTCTTTGTAATACCATTAACGATTTTAGTGGTGTTTTGATAGCATTACTTTTATTATCAAGACCATGATGAGTTGTTTTATCTCCTTTTGTATCTGTCTCTCGAGGTGTATTACCACTATCTGTACGAAGTTTGTCAAGATTAAAATATTCCATAGTATCGGCATTGGCTTCCAATTCATCAACGGTAGTATCAAATCTTAGTATTATCCATTGTTTATCCTGTAAACTATACACATACGATGGATCGGTAAATACATCCCTTGGATCAATAACATCAAAGTTAAAATGATCCTTAAGAACAACATCCACTTCAACATCCTGATCTGTAAATTGTTCTATCGGGCCACCATTAATATCAGTGCCTATTTGCTCACGAACCCTTCGTGTTCCTATCTTTTCCATACGCGTATCCTGTTCCCACCAACACCTAAAATAAGCAACACCACTAATATTTTTCATATTAATAGCACGCATATACTTTTGATAAAACCACAATTGCCTTCTGTTTAATGTCTTGTTTATTAAATCTTTATTTACTTTAGCCGCGTTCTTATGGACTTCCTGTTCACTGCCAATATATACTTCTACAAAATCATGTGTCCTAAAATATAAACCTGCTTCTATAGCTGATTGCGTAAGCATCTGTGATGTGAACTCCGGAAAGTATATATCCGACATCCAATCGTAATTCTTTTCAGTGCGCTCACAATCAAACATATCCAAATAATCTAAATAATCATTATCCGGAATATTGTTATTTGCCCGACCAACCCGATATTCATCATCTATTATTGTATTGGCTAGCTGATTAGCTTGCTCATCGTTTACTGGTTTTGCCATATGTCATTCCTTATCTACTTGTTTGATAGTACTTTTTATGTATATATTTTCTTGGTTTACGTGCCACCTGACTTCTTGGAGCGAATCTAATATCTTTCATTAAAAACTCTAAGGCCGTGCAAAAATGACTCCACCTAACAGTTGGCTTACTCTTTTCTATTCTCCAGCCTTTAAGAGAATCAACCACAAGAGGACAATCATTTAATACCCATAATGTCGGCAATCTCTTAAACAATCCACTTTCTGTTATTTGGTTATTAAACGGTTCCCTGCATAACAAGGCATTGCCTAATCTTCGTCTTACTTCATCCCTTCCCCTTAGGTTATGGTCAGTCTTAGATGCTGTAGACTTAGTATTCGCACTTTCCCACCAACCACCGGTACACTCTTCATTCTTGGCCATCTGCTTAAAATAATAATTCATATCATCTATTACACTTTTAGTAGTATTAGACTGCTTAATACTGGCAAGTGGGTCAATAAGATTCATACCAAACTTACGTGTTTCACCACTTACATCAACAATCATCTTGCACACAGACAATGTATTATACCTTTCTGGATCAGGGTTTAATTCTGCATACACAAAAGCCTCATTGTATGGCGATAATGCCACAAATATAATAGCCAATTTAGTTGTAGGATGCCAATCTACAGACCTGAAAAATACCCAATCATTTGGTATGCCGTCAGGAAATACTTTGGAACCCCTTACTACATGTATCTTTGGTGTAAACTGTTTATATATTTTACCGGTAACAGCAGCAAAGATGCCATACCTACGCATGTCAATTAACTGTTCATCATCAAGTCCTGCATATTTTTTTGTAATAACATCCGTAATTAACGTAGGATTATCATCTGTTGCCATCTGAACAACGGCTATTGATTCTTTGCTATCAGTAAATTCTACTTCTGGATAATTAATATTATGCTTGCGCTTATAATAATCACGCATAGCCTTGCTTCTATAATATACTTTAGCACGTTCAAACACCCTGTCATAGTAATAACTAATGGCATTATCTACTGTTGGTGTATACGAAATACAAGTATCACCATCTTCCACCATAAGACGGGCTGGTTGTTCGTCATAGAATGGTTCTGGTGCTAACTCATCCAGCCACGTAGCTGTACGCTTGAAACCAGCAACTCTCTGTGGTGGTTGTGCATAACTAACATACTCTATTATAATATCATTACCACCATATGGATCTCTTATTACCTGTACCTGTCTTCGCGCAGTAATATCCTTTCTAAGTAAAAATGGTGGCAGCCATCGCGTAAATTCAGGATATTGCGTATTCTTTACCTCGCCAGATCTATCACTCTCGTCACCAGTAGAAGTACTTTTTTCCATAGGCAAACTCTGCGAAGCAAATCTATATATCTTGTTTACCCTTTCGTGCCTAAGTATCTCTGTACCACAATAAGGACATGGCTTGTCTTTATGATTCTCAAAATACACTTTAGGCGAAAAGTAGTGGCCGTCTTCATATCCCTCCATATCTTCTTTGGCTCTTAACCTGTCATTGTAATCTCTGGCTTTCTGACATTCAAAGTATACCATATTCTTCTTTGGTACAGGATGCCAACCAAGAATGCGCAAAACATAACCATAAGCAATAACAGCCGTTCCACCAGCTTGGTTACCTTTACACACAAAGATTATATCATAATCCGCATTAAAGAAAGCTGCTGAATGAGGCGTATGTTTGTAGGCATATAAATTCGCAAAATCATTAGCTTCTTTTTTTTGTTTGTTCGTTAATTCTAATTGCATAGTTTTGGCTTACAGTATAGGTTCTACAAAGAAAGTAATCCTAACCTCGTCATTAGCATGCCAAGCAGTTGACCCGTCTGTATTCTGGAGACTAACATGCAACTCACTGGAATTATCTTCATCTATGTAATACATCGGACTATCACCCAAATCCCTGATACCTCTATATAAACCGCCACCACCTATCTGCTCAAGGTCCCCTTCGGCAAACTCCATCCTACCCTGAAACAAATCTAAATCAGGATCGGTTGCAAGCGAAGCAGCATCACTACCCCAGAAATTAATATAGAACGGAACCAATGTAGTTGTATTTGTGTTGTCTGCAACTATTACGGCCCTATGTATTCTCAGTTTCTGTATTTGTGCTTCACTGTATCCATCAGGAAAACTTAAATCTTCATACTCTTGCGCGCCAGTGGCCAATGCGCCACTAAAATGTGAATCCTTATCACTCTTTATTTGATCTATTGTATAAGGCATTTCTTGTTTAACCCCCACTAATTTTCTCACTAAAAATATAAAACTATTTATTTACTCCTGCCAATCCTGCTGCTATCCACGTCTTATAACCTTTCATCATTTTCTGCCTCCTATTAAATTAATTGTTACTCAGGCTTATCTGGATACACGACTTCATCTGGACTATCATAATCCTGTGGTATATCCCTGAGTACCTGTCTGTAAGTTGTCCATTCCTGTTTTTGAGTTTCGTCTACTGGAGCATCGGCAAGTATTATATAATCGCTTTCTCCTAAAAGTTGATTTCTCTCTTTCCTTATCTTTTCCCAAGCCTCATTGGTTTTATTTTCCAACCATCCAGCAGGTTCAGTAACAGTAACCACACCACCTGATTCGCTTGCTGCCCAACCATCTTTAATTTGATCATATTGTGATTGTGTTATTTCAACGCAATCCTCTCCTGTTTTTATTGCTTGCATTTCAGTAAGTGTTTTATCTGTTTGACTCACTCCTGTATGTTTCCCATTTTTAAATCTTGCAATCCAAATCATAACACTCTCCTCTTTTTAAGCCCATTCAATTACATATCCCAAAAACCATATATCGTTATTTACTGTATCATTACCATCACCACCAAGTCTCTCAAAATCAAGAATGACAAAGTCGGTTGAACCGAAAGTCAAACCATTTGCCATTGCTGTTACGTCAAATATTCCAATGTCAGTAGCTCCAGGTGAAGCATAAGTAGTAACAGCGATAGAGTCTGTTGTACCACCAGTAATACCATCGTCAGCATGTGTTAAAGACCTTGAAGTAAAAGTTGCATACATATTCCCTGCTGCATTGAAAATGAAAACAGCCTCCACTTTAGTTAAACTACTGAAATCACTAGGCACTTGCCAGTAACCCTCTGCGATTCTAGTAGCTCCATCATCGAGTTTTGTTGCCCAATAAAAAGGTTCTGAACTTGATTTATTACTTGTACTATCACCCTTAACTGTAACAAAAACTTTCTTATTACCACCACCTGCTATCCCAGTACCATCTGCCTTAGTATAACTAATACATTGAACCGTATTAGAACCTGTTGACTGAAAGGTTGCAACATCCCCTGCTGCTGTTGTAATATTAGCTTCACCTGGCAAATCCAGATTAGTAGCATGATGAGTCATTGTTAACGCTCCATCAAACTGGAGAGTAAATTGACGGTCAGCAGCTACGGTCATAGCAGCAAAATTTGTTGTACCTGTCACATCGAAATAATCTCCATCAGTGTCAATTACGAGTGGAGAAGCTGAAGTTAAATCTCCACCCTTCTCTGTCTGGATGTAGTTCCCATCCGTATCAAGAAGTCCACCCAGTTTAACCGTAGTACCAGTTTGCCCCCTGATAACATCGGCTTTAACCGTACTATTTGAACCATCAAAATCTATCTGTCCCATTTACTCTCTCCTTAAATTAATTATTT
>Ga0209349_1000572_pt1 | contig 18619 bp, 18 predicted proteins | sample ETNvirnome_2_130_FD_184067 | JGI IMG/M metagenome (GOLD analysis project Ga0209349, IMG submission 184067) | Marine viral communities from the Pacific Ocean - ETNP_2_130 (SPAdes) (version 2) | ecosystem: Environmental > Aquatic > Marine > Oceanic | place: Pacific Ocean | collected 2013-06-22
AGTCAAAGACTCACAGACGTTGAACCTCTGGGAGTGCCTCAATCAAGCTGGGGAAACTAATGCGGTTATTCAGATTCTCTAAAATATCTTGGGGGGTTAGGGGGGCTTTGCTTCCTCCCTCAACCGGAAACTCTAGCGAAAGGTGATGTAAGATTCACGGATGGTTTCACCACCAATAATAGTCACAACTGCGAAAATATCAGACCTGTTGCCATACGCGAACAATGCCAGAGAACACACTGATGAGCAGGTCGCACAGGTAGCAGCATCCATCAAAGAGTTCGGCTGGACTAACCCGATCATCGTCCACGGCTCGACCGTTGTTGCCGGGCACGCACGCCTAGCAGCCGCACGCAAGCTGAACCTGACAGAAGTACCCATTATCGACCGCAGCGATATGTCAGAGGCGCAATGGAAAGCCTACGTTCTCGCAGATAACCAGCTTGCCCAGAACGCTACATGGAACGAAGGGATGCTCTCGCTCGAACTGGACTACCTCACAGAACTTGATTTCGACTTGGATTTGATCGGCTTCCCTGATCTCGATGCGCTCATGGATGATGAAGGAGCAGCAGATAACGATATAGCGAGTGGGAGTTTGGCAGAAGAATTTATCGCCCCGCCGTTTAGTGTTTTAGATGCGCGTCAGGGTTGGTGGCAGGAAAGAAAGCGGGCATGGATAGGTACGGGAATACGAAGTGAAGTTGGCAGAGGTATCGCCCCGACAATGATTGATGATGCCGAATATAAAAGGGGGCGAGGGGGCGCAGGTAACAATGAAGGTGGAAGTATATTTGACCCTGTGCTGTGTGAATTGGTTTATCGCTGGTTTTCTCCTGAAGCTGGGCAAGTGATAGACCCGTTTGCTGGTGGTAGTGTGCGTGGCGTAGTGGCATCAAAGCTCGGTTTGAACTATTGGGGCAGCGATCTAAGCGGGGAGCAATTAGAGGCAAACAGGGCGCAAGCTGCGGATATATGCGACACACCTTTTCCTGAATGGCATCATGGCGACAGCATGGATATTGCAGAAGCGTATAGTGGTGAGCCAGCCGATTTTATTTTCTCGTGTCCACCGTATGCAGACCTTGAGGTTTATTCCAAAGACCCACGCGATTTATCGAGTATGAGTTATAAGAATTTCATCGCCGCATACTCGCAAATAATTAAACGCAGCACCGCATTATTGAAAGAGGACAGGTTTGCTTGTTTTGTTGTTGGCGAGGTTAGGGATGGCAAGGGCAACTACTACGGGTTCGTTAAGGACACAATCCAAGCGTTCTCAGATGCAGGGCTGTATTTTTACAACGATGCTGTGTTGATAACACCAGTAGGAACGATGCCGATAAAAGCACGGAGACAGTTCAATGCGGGGCGTAAACTGGTCAAGGGGCATCAAAACATATTAATATTCTTGAAGGGTGACGCAAAGAAGGCGACCGCTGCTTGCGGTGAGGTTGAGGTCGAGTTGCCTGACGGTATGGAGGGAGTAGAGCATGGAAACTAGGTTTTACAACACCACTTTCAAGAAGAACGATCACGGCACGTATGCGCTCACCGTTGAACCTGCACCGCCAGTAGAGCCAATGTTTCACCCTTGCGCTAACCCTGACTGCCCCCGGACGTTCAACATCCCGCTAGATCAAGAGTATTGCGGTCGCCGTTGTACGCCAGCAGGGATTAATGCTCAGAAACGTAAAGACAGCGCACGCAAGAAGAAGGAAGAAGCAGAGGCAAAGAAGAAGAACCTGCCTAACTTGCTGAAGGCTATGCGAGATTTAATCACGGAATATGAGGCGCAACATGGCGGGTAGGAAGGCTAAGAAGAAAAACGAGACATTCCCTGCACACGCGCCCGTGTGGTCACTATTGTTCCTGCAAACGCTAGGCGCAACAGGGAACGTGTCCGCTGCGTGTAAGGCTGCCGATGTATCAAGAGCGACAGTCCACCGTCATCGAGCCAAGTACCCTGAGTTCGCAGAAGCGTGGGACGGTTCGATGGAGGAAGCACTCGACAAGCTGGAAGGCGTTCTCTGGCGTGAGGGTGCAAACGGGCATATTCGCGCCATTGAACTCGTCTTGAAGGCACGCCGCCCGATGTTCCGAGAAGGGCATAAGTCTGAAGTCACGGTCAACAACAACACCCTCATTGTCGAGGGCAAAGACCCGCTCGAACTTCTACACCAACGCCTCGATGATGTGCGTGAGCGTCAGGTGAGGCATGGAATCGTTGATGTAGAAACTAAGATTCTGGCAGATTCACCAACCCACGAAAGTATGCGACAGGCGGCATTGGAAACGAAGGATGCACAAAATTGACAGCGTGAATCATATCGCCGGGGGATGGAAGCCCCGCTCCATAAAGATTCACACACACGCACCGCTCCATGACTGGCAACTGGTGATGCAGCCGGGATGGGGCGACGATATGAAGCGCAATTTGTACGCTAGGGCACTCACACATCTGCTTGTGGTAACTGAATTTTCAGGGCTGTGCGGTCGGGTCGTTCCAGATTGGTAATTACAAAGAACCATTTCGCCGAAATGAGCCAAGCAGAACTGCTCTCATCGACCGGGGAGAAAGATTCTTATCTAGCCTCACTCGATACCGACGCTGCTGCGCGGTTGCTTTACGACTTCAAATTCTGGGGCAGACCAAAACAGTTCATGCCAGAGGGGAACTACCTTGTGTGGCTGCTGATGACAGGTCGAGGCTTCGGGAAGAATTGGGCGTTATCACAGAACATTATTGATAGCGTGATGAACAAAGGCTACCGGCACGTCGGGTTATTAGGTCGCACAGTTCCAGACGTTCGCAAGACCATGATCGAGGGCGAGTCAGGCATCCTTAAGCTATCGCCGCCGTGGTTCAAGCCTGAGTACATACCATCGAACCGCGAGCTTGTGTTCCCGAACGGGGCGAAAGCCACCACATATACAGCAGTCGAACCCGACCAACTTCGCGGGGCGCAACATGACCTTGTAGGCGTTGACGAACTCGCAGCGTTCAGGCAAGTGAACGGGCATCAAGAGGCGTGGGAGAATATGAAGGAAGGGCTACGCATCGGGGTGAATCCTCGCGTCATCGCAACCACTACGCCACGACCGACGAAGTTTATGCGTGACCTAGTGAAGGACGATCTAACGGTTGTCACGGGTGGTCACAGCGACGAGAACAAAACGAATCTGCACTGGTCTTGGTACTCCCATGTGATCGACCCGCTGCGGGGCACACGGCGCGGAAGGCAGGAAGCTGAAGGGTTAATTCTTGAGGACGTAGAAGGTGCACTCTGGACGCACGATGATATAGACAAATATCGGATTCCAGAACTCCCGAACGGTGTAGGTCTGAAACGCATCATTATTGGCGTTGACCCGGCTGGCGGTGGCGGTGACGAAATCGGGATAGTCGGTGTTGGCAAAGGCTCAGACGATCATTACTACTTGCTACGTGATCGCAGCCTGATCGCCTCGCCGAACGCATGGGCAGCCGAGGTTGTGAAGTTGTATCAGGAAATCCAAGCTGACCGAGTTGTTGGTGAGAAGAATTACGGCGGGGATATGGTTGAGGCAACGCTACGCAATGTTGAAGGTGGTAGGATTATGGCATATACCGCGGTTAGTGCTAGCCGTGGGAAGGCGATCAGGGCTGAACCGATTTCGGCTCTGTACGAGCGTGGATTGGTTCACCATGTCGGCATGTTCTCGGAACTTGAAGATCAGATGACGAGTTGGACACAGGACTCACCCGATTCACCAGACCGACTCGACGCGCTCGTTTGGGCAGTCACGGAACTCATTGAGACAGCAGGACAAGGCATCTGGTGATGAGCATATTCGACCGTATCCCGTATTTCAAAACCCGTCGAAATGTTCCAGTCGAGGACTTGCGCGAATCTGCCACCGCTGTCACTGGCTTCAATATGCCAGCGCAGCCCAACCGCTCATATGCCAGCGCAGCAGATCAGGGATATCGAAACAACGAACTGGTCTTTGCTTGCATTCAGGAATACGTCACCAGCGCAGCCGAAGCGAAGTTGGTCGTAGGCACAAGAGACACTGAAGGCGTAGTCATCCCCGACACAGGGCGCGCCACAGAACTAATCAATAATCCGAACCCCTCAATGGATATCGTGGACTTCCTTGAGGCGTTCCACATGATGCGATTGATTGGTGGGAACGTCTATCTGTTCAAGCCAACATCAGCCATTGGCACTATCTCGAATCTTTATCTTCTACGACCTGACAGGTTGCGAGTGATACCGAACACCACAACCGGAATGCCCAGTGGTTGGGAGTATGACATTGCGGGGCAGAAAATTATGCTGCCACCGGAAGCGATCAGCCAGCACAAGACAACCGACCCACTGAATGACTGGTACGGACTCGGTGCGCTTCAGGTACTAGCCAAGCAAGTCAATCTCGACACAGCCGGGACGGACTTCGGGCGGTCTACATTTGAAAACAAGGGTGTCCCTGCGGGGTTCCTGAAAGTACAACGCAAGATATCCAACCAGAAAGAAGCCGACGAGATACGCCAGAACTGGAAGGCTCGGTTCGCAGGTAACGCCAACTGGCAGAAGATCGGTGTCCTCGATGAAGATGCTGACTATAAACAGATTGCCTCAGACATGGGGAATCTGGGACTGCCTGATCTTCGTGACCTCACGGAATCAAGAATCTGTTCCGCGTTCGGCATTCCTCCGATAATCGTTGGAGCGAATGTTGGGCTGAAATATGGCACTTATTCCAACTACGCACAGGCGAAGGAATCCATGTGGGAAGAAACGCTGATGCCAGCTTATGGCAAGGTCGCAACATTCCTGACAAGGGCGTTATCAGATACGCCGGACTTCAGAGGGTTAGAGTTCGCATTTGATTTCTCGAATGTTCGTGCGCTGGCAGAGGATAAAAAAGAAGAAGCGGAAACAGAGAAGATCAAAGCGGACACAGCCGGTGTGCTTATCCGCGCGGGCTATGTCGCTGATTCCGTGACTGATGTGCTTGGATTGCCTGAAGGACTCGTTCATTCAGGGCTTGTTCCGACCACTGTGCAGGGCGAGCAACTTGCAGAGGGTGTCGCACCGGCAACCATGAGCGTGCTAGAAATAAACGCACCCCGGTTGGCGGGTGAGTTTACGCGAACGCCCCAACAGAATCGCAGCATCAACGATCTTGAGCGCGCTGTTGATACCGAGTATGACGATTCAACTAACTCACTCGAAACAGTTGTCCAGAAGTCGTTTAACAAGCTAGGGCGTGATGCTGATTCGATTCTAGGGCGAGCGATCAAAGAAGATGAGGCAATCCCGCAAGTCGTAAAGGCATCACCGACGTTCGGCATCGCTGGTGAATCACTAATCCCGTTTACCTATGATGCACAACTAGCAGCAGAGATTCTTCCAGAGTTGCAAGAAGTAGCAGAAAAGACGTGGGCTGATGTATCCCGCGCCGGGGTGCTGTCTGAGATTTCATTTACATCACATGAGGGCGCAGTTCGTACCCGGCTCACTCAGGCATCGCAGCGAGCGACCCAGATGAATGACTTCACCCGCGCCCGTATCAACACACAGCTTCAGGCAGGTGTGAACAAGGGCTACTCACTCAGGCAGATCGCTGACGGTGTGCCGAAGGAGAATTTCACAGGACTCAGGGGCATCGTTCGAGGTATTCCGCGCAACCCTGACGCTATAAAACGGGCGAGAGTTATTGCACGTACAGAGGTTCGGTGGGCGCAGAATCAGACTACCGCTCTGCGATACAAGGCGAGCGGGGTGTCAGAGGTAATCATCAGGGATGGGGATGATGACGAAGAATGTCGTGCAGTAGACGGAACACGTCAAACGATAGACTGGTATGAATCCAACCCGACGCAGCACCCGAATTGTACGAGGGGTGCAACGCCGGTCATTGAGGGTCTGCTTGAATGATCTCATTTATACGCCGGGAGGCTGATGGAAATGGATAACCTACACAACCTGAATATCCGCTCCACGGATGACGGTAAGGACTACATCATCAACGGATATATGGTGGTGTTCGATAACGTTGATCTGTACGGAACGAGGTTCACAAAGAACACGGACTTCTGGGAGGACGCGACATCGGATACGCCACCGCTGTTGTTCGACCATGCTCAAGACCCGAAACTCGGACTGTCGATGATCGGGCAGGTCACACAAAAGAAAACCGACGAAATCGGTATCTGGTTCGAGGCAACACTAGAGCGCGCCAACAAATACGCCGAGGCAATCGCAACGATGATTCGGTCTGGGAAAATGGGCGTGTCTACTGGAACCTCACCGCACATGATGGCGATGGATGGCGACCAGATTCGCTCATGGGCAATCATCGAAGTATCACTCACCCCGACCCCTGCCGAGCCTGACACTATCGGGCATCTTGCCCAGCGTAATGTTCATGCAGCGATCAACGACTTAATTGTTGCGGTGGACGCTGTGAAGGCTCTATCATTAGGGGTAGAACCCGCTGCTGGTGACACCGAGGAACAGGATTTCTCCGCATCACCCACCGAGGGGCTGAACGTACTTCAAGCCGGTCTCGACTTGGAGAAATACAAGCGCAGCCGTTCGGCTGTGATTTACAGATAAGGCGAGGTTATGGCAGACAGACGCACTAATTCACTGTTTGACCCAACCGCAGTACCAGAGGTCACCGCTGATTCTCTGGAGGCTGTGGTCGCTTCCGCGAAGTCGATTGACGATAAGCGAAAGCATGGAACTGCTCTGCTCTCGGATGCGCAAGCATACCTAGACGCTGGCAGCCCAGAGACAGCCACACGGCTGTTCGAAGAAGCCAAGAAACTCGACACTGAAGTAGCCCAATCATTGAAGGTTGCTGATGCTGTCAAAGGCTATTCGGAAGGGCGACACCTTCCACAGAACGACACTCCTGTTGTCGAGGGCGAGGAATACAACGCCGATGACAATAAGCGGCTCTATTCGGCAAGTCATAAACCTGCTGGATGGATTCGGAACTTCCCTGCTGCCGTACAACCCAAGTGGGTACGTGAGCAGATGGGTGACACGCAGAAGGAAGAAAACGAAATCTATAAAAAGGCTTTCAGCTTTTGGATGCGTGACCGATCTCACAACGGTGAGAATTTCTGGCGTAACGGCAACCCGATCTACATTCGTGCAATGGAAGAAGGCACAGATGCAGAGGGTGGCTACCTCGTACCAGAGGACTGGCGCGACGAACTGATTCATGACCCCGGACTTCCCGGCTCGGTTATCCGACCTCGAACAACGGTGGTTTCTACTGGACGAGATGCGGGTAACTTCCCGACCTTCGGTTCAGTAACGTGGGCTGGCATCGCAGAAGAAGCCGCATTTACCAGCGCAGAATCAACCCCAACTATCGGACAGGTCGCTTTCACGATCTGGAAAACCGGCGGACTTGTTCGGGCATCCACAGAACTCTTGCAGGACGAGGCGCATAACCTCCCAGCAGTTCTGTCTCAGGTGTTCAATGAGGCGAAGGGTCGCTACGAAGATGAACAGGTAATCGGTGGTGATGGCACAACCGAGATCGAGGGCATTAGGTCAACCGCAGCGGCAGACGTAGTGATGGCATCTGCCACCGCTATCGTTGCTCTGGACGTTCACGAACTTTACTGGACACTCCCCGCACAGTTCCGCACCAATGCGACGATGTATACCACTTCGTCATTGATGCAGCAGCTTGGCGGTATCGGCTCGACTTCTGCCGGTCAGACCTTTGGCGAGGACTTGACCGCTGCACCGGGAGACACGTTCCTCGGTCGCCCGACTGCGCTATTCGATGGCACAGGTTGGGACTCCGCAACTGCAATCGCAGCGAACGAAGAACTCGGCGCACTCGGAGACTTCCGAAACTACTACCTCATCGACCGTGTAGGAATTTCGATCAAACGAAATGACTCGCTGTATATGGGGAATGGTCAGGTTGGCTTCTTCGCCGAAGCACGTGGTGACGGTCGTGTTGGTCTTACTAACGCATTCCGAATCCTGAAAGCAGCAGCGTCATAAAGTCGCTGACTAACGCTTATTTATGGGGCGGCTGGCTTTGGCTGGTCGCCCCGTTGCAAACCAGCACCAACCGAGGGAGCTAAGCATGGCAGATGGAACGAGAACGAAAACCGTCCGGGTGATTTGCGTGAAGTCTCGATACATCGGAGATACGCGATACACAGCCGGTGAGAAGTACAAAATCGCAGTCTCGCTTTTCGAGCGATACCAAGACGATTTCAAACGTCAGGGATAACAAGCCTTGTCAGTAGCCTTGAACGGAGAGGTGTAACCAATGCGATCAAGACACGTATATGCGAGCGTTGATCTGTTCAAGGACTATCTGGCGGGTGACAGTTTCGCGGGTGACTGGGGCGATGATGCGACCGTCATTCGCAACATACTGGAAGGCGCGTCACGCACTATCGAGGCGTATGTAGGCGACCGCTGTTTTGGGGCATTCACAGCCACGCGTGAATACGATCTAGGCAGAGGCGAACTGCGGCAGCGTTCAGAGTTTCCGCGCCCCACTGAATACTCACTATCAACCGACCCAGTTCTGGGCGTTGTTCCGTTATCTGATTGGCTCACAGCCGTTCCCACAACAGTCACCGCATACGATTCCACAGCGCGAGGCAGTAGCGCAGTCCTCACCGAAGGGATTGCGAACGATTATTTACTTGAGCCATATTCACAGGCTCCATATCACACCCTGAAACTGTCAGAGAATACGACTCAGAATCTCAGCGCAGGACAGAAAACGTTGACGATTCTCGGCGGCTGGGGATGGACTAGCGACACTGAACTCACAGATAACGCCGTGAACGATGGAAGCAACATTGATTCCAGCCAGACAACTATCACATATGATGGCTCTGGCGATCTTTCAGCCGGTGAAATCCTCTTGCTCGATACTGAGCAGATATATGTCCGCTCACTAAGCACCACCGTTCTCACAGTCGATAGAGGCGTAAATGGCACGACAGCAGCCGCACACAATGACGATGCAGCATTTAGCCGGTATCAATACCCTTCAGACGTTATCGAGGCGTGTCTAGCGATTGCCCGTGATAATTTCCGAAGCCGGGAAGCAGGGACTACCGCAATCATCGGTGCGGGCGGCGCAGCGATCACCCGACCGGGAAGCGAAGTTCGAGCGATATTACGGATGCTCAATAACTACAATCAGACCCGCGATTTGTCAGGGGTTTATTTCTAAGTGACAGGAACAGACGTTGAATTCAAAGGGGTGATTTGGTCGCCTCGTAAAGTTGAGAAGATCATCGGTCAAGAGACTGAGAAGATACTCGACGAAGCTGCTATGTTCGGAGAAACTGCGGTCAAGACTCAACTGTTTCCGGGGCATGGCGTGATTACTGGCTTCCTGCGTGAGTCGGTCACAGGTACACGGGTGGACTCACTCCATGCGGTTATCGACGCTGGTGAAGTAACGCAGGGAAAGAACGTCGTATACGCCAACTTCATCGAGGGCTTGTATAGCATGTTCCTCAACGCTTGGCAGTTGCTAAAGCGAAAGAACCTGCCTCAACTTCTGGCTAAGAGAATAGCGGGGCGGTTAAATGGCTGATCGTTCAGCGGTTGTGGCGCGCATAGACGCACTTCTCAAGACTGTAAGCAGCCCCAATTTCCAAGCGTACTATGTCGGCGAGCCTGTGCAGATTCCGACTAAAGCTGTCATTGCGTTTTGGTACGTCGGTGACGAGCCTTATGAAGCAGCCCCAAAGACCCTCAGTAACGTGATGGTCACTGAGCGGTTCAGGATTAGAGCATATTTCCCTGTGGTCGCATCCCCTACAATAAAGAAGAATGTTGACTTAGCGATCTGGAACACTGTGCGAAACGTGAAAGCAGCATTAACCGGAGACTCCAACCTTAGTGAGTTGGTGACAGACTTAGATATGGACGATGCAGCGGTAGACTATTTTCAGTGGAGCAGCGGTGCGGTCAATCGCATCGTTACGTTCGACCTACTGATACACGACCTTGAAGTGGAGACAATCACGCCATGAGTAAACGAAGCGGGCTAGGCAATCAGCTTTACGTCGGCGGCTACGATATTTCTGGCGACGTTGGGGCACTGTCTAATCTCAGCACGCCAAGAGGCGAGCAGAACGTGACAGGCATCGACAAGAGCGCGAACGAGCGCATACAACTTCTCGTTGATGGCGACATTTCATTTGACACATTCTTCAACGATGCGACCGACCAAATCCACGATGCTTTGAGTACGCTCCCGACAACCAACCGGCAAGGGATGTTCTTGGTCAGCACGACACGCGGTGAACCTGCATTTGCAATGAACGCCAAGCAGATCAATTACGACTGGAGTCGCGCCGCAGAAGGTTCACTAACTGGCACGACTCAGTTGCTTCAGGCAGACGGAAACTCTCCCGCATGGGGTGAGTCTATCGCCATGAAGGAAACGATTGCATCTGCTGGCGATATAACGGGATATATAGACGTTCAGACAACCTCTGGTGTTGTTGCGTTTCTTCAGATATTCACGCTCGGCTCTGGCACTCCTGTGATTACTTTGCAGGACTCGTCAGATACTACGGACGGTGATGATGGCTCATGGTCAACCATCGGAACGTTCACAATTAATTCTGCTCGAAGTGCCGAGCGGCTTGCTGTCGCTGGCACGATTGAGAAAGCCTTACGCATTGAAGCGTCTGGAACATTCACCAACTTAGTCGTAGCTGCGATGATTCGCAGAGGAACGGCAGAGGATAACTAATCATGGCAAAAGAAAGTGGTCTTGGTGCGACCGTATCGGTGGACGATTCCGGTGGTACGCTTCGAGATATCTCAAACGACGTTACTGACTTCAGTATCAACACGGCGCGTGCTGAACAGAATGTCACAGGTGTGGACAAATCTGCTAGCGAGCGATTGCAGTTGCTCGCTGACGGTAAGTTCACAATGAACGGCGTGTTTAATGACGCAGCAAATATGTCGCACGCTGTACTGAAAACGATTTCAAGCACTTCGGTTGTTAGAACCGTGACTATCGCAATCAGCGGTCAATCGCTTTCGATGGAAATGGTTCTTGGTGACTATAATCTGACTCGATCATCATCGGGTGATTTCACATGGTCTGTTCCGTGTTCCCTTGCTAACGGTGCTGTCCCAACTTGGGCATAAAATAACAGAATAAGTTCATCACTAGCCCGGAGGTAAACGATGGCAAAGCGAAAGAAGAAGTTTAAGGTCAAGCGCAAGACCACGACGCTCGAACTCACAGGCGACTATGAGGGCGGCGAAGTGGTTGTTGTTGCTAATACTCCAATGTCTGTTCTGTTTCAGATTATGAGCATGGATGACGCAGGATTGTATGAGCAAGAAAAATTGATTCGCCAGTTCGGTGATGATGTTCTTGTTTCTTGGAACTTCACTAACGAGGCTGGGGACGATCTGCCACCGACCGGCGATGGCGTTGTTGCCCTCGATACTGATGTTTTCAATGCCATCGTGTCCGCATGGACTGACAGCCTCGGCGGTGATAAAAATTTAGACTTGCAGCCGAGCGAACAAGAAGCGTCGGTCTAGTCGCTGCCCCGTTGCCGAGTGAGATACTCACAGCGGAGGTAGTTGACCAGTTGGGTCAAAGGTATGGGAAATTGCCAACAGACATACTCGGCGCAGGTGTAGAGAATTGGGCGATAGCAAAGCGTGCTGATCTAGGCGCATACGCTAGACAAGGAAAGCCGAAGAATGGCAGCTAACGAAGCAAAGATTATCGTCGTTGCAGATGATAAAGCATCCAAAACGCTCACCGGAATTGGTGAGAAGGCGAAATCTATGCGGGGCGCATTCCTCGCCGTAGGTGCTGCCGGTGCTGCTGTTACAGGCGCAATCGCCCTCTCGATCAAATCGTTCGCACAGGCTGGCGATGAGATTCAGAAGATGGCTCTGCGTACAGGACTGACTACTGAATCCCTTTCCGAGTTGAAGTTCGCGCTGGAACAATCTGGCACGACCATTGAGGGGTTCGAGAAGGGCATCCGGCGCATGTCCTCGTTCATCGCTGATGGGCGGGACGGTCTGACCGAAACCACGCGGGCGTTAGACTCTCTCGGCATCTCTGTATCTGACTTCGATGGTCTATCCCCAGAGGAAAACTTTGACCTCTTAGCTGGCGCACTCGCGGGCGTTACAGACGCAACGATGCAATCGGCTCTGGCTCAAGATATCTTCGGTCGGTCTGGGACTGCACTCATTCCGTTGCTCAAGCAGGGCGAGGAGGGCATCGCTGCACTCAGGCAAGAGGCGCACGATCTGGGCATCGTATTCGATCAGGACGCGGCGAACGCCGCTGCGAGGCTTGTAGACGCACAGAACACGCTCAGCAAATCATTTCAGGGTGTGCAGTTCGCCCTTGCTGAAGGTGTCGCCCCTGCTCTATCCGGTGCTTTAGAAAAAATGGGTGTGATGATTTCCAAAGTTACTGAGTTTGCCAAAGAGAACCCGGTTCTAACTAAAACGATTGTCGCTCTTGCGTTTGGACTTGGCACGCTAGCGATTGCGGTTGCGGGGATTGGCTTAGTGCTACCGATCATGGCGACTGGGCTTGGGTTTGTGACTGCTGGATTTATCGGTTTGAATCTCGCCACAGGTGGAATAATAATTGCTATCGGTGCGCTCGCCGCTGGCATTGTGCTGCTAATACAGAACTGGGATGCGGTCGTGGAAGCTGTTCGCGTTGGTGTGAACTTTATGATCGGAGCGTTCGAGACTTATGTGAACGCATGGATAATGGGGCTGAACTTCATCATCGACGGTGTGAATGTCCTCGGTGAGAAGTTCGGGTTGCATATCGACAATATCGCCAGTGTTCAATTCCCTCGCTGGAAGCAAGCTATGAAAGACACAGAGGATGCAAGCGAAGAACTTGCTGACTCAGTGGAGAGCGATAACGACCGGATAGTTACCAGCACCCAACGCGCCGCTGATGCAGTTGTGAAAGCTGCCCAGTTTAGGGCGACCAATATCATAAAGCAGCGGCAGTTAGAAGAAGGTGCTATTGCATCTGTGAAAGAGGCTGCGGATAAAGAACGAATCGCTGCAATCATCGCCCATCAAGACAGGGTAGGCGCACTCGATAAAGCGTTGGCAGATAAGCGGATTGAGATACAGGAAGAAACGATTGCCCGCGAGTTGAATTTATTCCAGACGCGACAAGATCAAGTTGCTGCAATCCAAAACGAAGAACGGCAAGAACTCGCCGCAATCCAAAACGAAGAACGAGAACGCAGCGAAGAAAAGAAGCAACTCTGGCTAGATCAGCGCGAAGCGTTCAGGGATAGAGCGGAAGATATGGTCGCCACCGCAAAGGCTGAAGCCGATGCAACCATTCAAGAACTCGCACGCATGGCAGACGCGGCAGAGAAGTTACAGCGTGAGGAATTTGCTGCTGTCATGGCTCTCGGTGTAGAGATACACGGGCAGCAATTCGGCGGTGCTAGTTTGGCAGGGTTCGAGAAGGGCGGGCTATCTGCTGATTTCTTTAGGGGCTTCGGTGCGAACCTTGTGCTGAACCCGACTGTCGGGGGTGGCTACGGTATCAACCAAGCAGGGGAAAGAGTCGCTGTCGGGACGCAACCACAGATCAACGTGACCGTCGAAGGCGATGTGGTGGCAGAGGACTTACCGACTACAATTAATAAAGGTATTCAAGAAGCAATAGATCAAGGGGCATTCCTATAATGGCATCAATTAAAGTGACTCTAACTAAGAACGGTGAACCTGCATCCGGCGCAAAATTAGTCTATGGCGATTCAGGGTCAGGCGTAAAAGTAGCCGACGAGAACGGCGAGATTATATGGGCGAGCGTCCCTTCTGGTTTCGAGGCATCGTTCGCCTACAATACATTCGAGGATGATGGTCAGGGCGGGTTCACTCTAGGCTCTGGCGGTTCAGGGCTGTACGTCAAAGCTGGCGACGATATCTCCATCGAGATTTAGTCCTTGCTGCCCATCCCGACCCGAACCATAGCGAGTACAACACTCTCAGGAACGGAAGCATCCGTAACTCTGAACGTTGGTACTCCGTCGCTGCCTTTCACGCATCGGCATTTGGTTATTCGGGTGAACGGTCGATCAACTAGAGCAACAACGCATGCCCATGTTGAAATTACTTTGAATAGTGACACCGGCAACAACTACAACTCACAGAATCTGCGCGGCGTAGGTTCATCAGCTTCGGCAGCAAGAACCACCGCAAGAGACTATCTATGGCGGTGTTTCATTCCCGGCTCATCTGTGACTGCAAATGCTTTCGGTGGCGGCGAGGGTTTGATTCCTGATGCGTTTTCTACACGTACTCATAAATCATTTATCGGCATGGCTGCAACCGTTGAGGCGTTGCTTGAAGTAGAGGCTGCTCGATGGGCAGATACGAGCGCGATCACATCGGTCACATTTACGGCTGATGCTAATGAAATGGTGGCGGGAACAACTCTTGAACTCGCCGTGGTCGATGAGATGTTTGCTATCCCCGGCGCAGAAACGATTCTTGCCTGATGTTCAACATACCGACATATCTGATCGAACAGCAGGTTCTTGCGACTGCTGCTACTACGATCACGTTTGATGTTGCAACGCTCGTAGCTGCAATGAACGTTTCATGGACTCCGCGACACCTACTGGTTCGCGTGAATGGGCGTTCAGACAGGGCTTCAACGAGAGACACAACGGTACTGCAATTCAATGGAGATACCGGAGCGAACTACAACGTCCAGTTCGTTCATTCTGACACAACAGCAACCGCCGTTAGGCAAAGCGACCAAACGGAAATGCCCTCGACGGCTGGCGTTGCTGATTCGGCTGACGCAAACGTGTTCGGCGGTGGAATGATTTTGATTCCTGATGCGCTCTCAACTCGCAGTCATAAAAGCATTGTTGCCTTGAGTGGAGCGGTCGAAGCTCAATCAATCGTGCTTGCTGGGCGGTGGGCTTCTACTGCCGCGATCACTTCGATATTGCTACAACCGCAGGTAGGGACGAATTTTATGACCGGCTCAACGTTCGACCTCTGCGTAGTGGATGAGTCCTTCAATCACACGGAGCAGATCATCTAATGTTCAACATTCCTACATGGCAAATAGCAAAGACGGAACTGACAGAAGCTTCGGGTAGTTTTACCATCAATGTCGATACTGGGGATGTTCCGTTTACTCCGCGGCATTTGGTTGTGCGAATCAATGCAGGACTAACTTCCGGTGGCGGTTCAAACCGCTGCCACATTCGATTGAACGGTGATGATGGAAACAACTACAACTATCAGGAATTGCAGGGGGCTGGTTCCAGCGCAACAGCGGCAAGAATTAGCGCGACAAGTGCGTTCTACCAGCCAGTAATTCAAGCTGCCGATCAATTCGCCGGTGGCGAAATGCTGTTCCCTGATGCGTTCAGCACGCGTTCTCACAAGTCGATGGTTGAGTTTACTGGCGCATACGAAAACGAAGTTCAACAAGAATCTGGACGATGGGCAAGCACCGCTGCGATTACATCAGTCACATTCTATCCCGGCACTGGTTCCTTTGAGATTGGTTCGACCTTTGAACTCTGCGTGGTCGATGAGTCCTTCAATGTCAGCGAGCAGATTCTCACCGGCGATGACACGTTTACGGTAACAGGGATTAGCGCGGCAGATGGCGACTTGGTAACGATTGCAAACTGGCGTAGCGATGTGTCGGCTGACTCGGATGGTGCGAAGGTTGAATTCAACGCCGACACCACTACTACGAACTACGACCGCCAACGCTTACGAGGGAATGGAGCGTCAGCGCAAGCGGCAGCAATCAACGACAACGCTTGGTACGACCCTCTCTGTGGCGATACAGCGACAGCGAACGCGTTTTCTCCAAACATTGGGCAAATAACGAATTTCTCTGATGGCTCGAATGATCGAACGATGAATCTTTTGGGTGGTTTTCACGCTGACTCAGGCGCATCACACGTGACAGTTCATTCAGGGCGATGGAACAATACGGCTGCGATCACAAGTCTAGCGATAAGCCCGACTACCGGCACGAATTTCCTCACGAACTCCATGCTGTCGGTTTACGCAGTTCCAAAGAACCTGATAGAGCGACAGGAACTAGCTGGCACAGCGACCACTATCACGTTCGACAACATCCCCCAGAGTTACGATCATTTAGAACTCACGATGTACATGCGATCTGATCGAGCTTCAACGATTGACTACGCATCGGCTACATATAACAACGACACTACCGGGGCTAACTACGAGTGGCAGCGGCTTACGGGGTCAAGTTCAACTGTTACAGCCCTGCAAAGTACCGGCAACATAAATCTTGGAGCCATTCAAGGGGCGAGTTCTGGGGCGAACGAGTTTTCATCAGCGACGTTGACGATATACAACTACACGAAAACAGATCGCCACAAGCACTCGTTATCTGTTGAAGGATTATTGCAAAGTAGCGGAACCACCGCATACCTACAAACCGCATCCCATCGTTGGGCTGATACATCGTCCATAACGGAAATTGACCTAAATTTGGCGTATGCCGATTTTGAAATCGGTTCCGTCTTTGAACTCCGCGGCATTCGCGCCGAGCAAAACCCTGCTGCTAACTTCACCATTACAGATATCCCGGCACAGAACGGTGACTTGGTGGTGATCGGGAACTTGCGCACAGATCGAGCGTTGCAAGTTGATGACGGACTCTTTTATTTCAACGGTGATAATTCTCCCACGAATTATAGTTCCCAACAGATTTACGCTCACAGTTCCACTATCGCTGCACAAGCTCCAGCATATTCTCTTGGATTTAGTTTCATCGCCGGGGATACGGCAACTCGAAATGCTTTCAGCGCGGCGGTCGGGCAAATCACGAATTACTCAGATGGTTCAAATGACCGAGCGTACAACGCTGCTTCTGGTGGAGAACATTCTGGAACTGGGTCTTATCCCGGTTCTCTCGCTCTCACGTCGGCTCGCTGGAATAACACCGCAGCCATTACCGATGTTGAAGTGGATGTAAGTAGCGGAACCGGCTTCGTCGCGAACTCCATGCTCTCGTCTTACCTTGTGCCGAAGAACCTGATCGAGCGGCAGGAACTCGGCGGTACGGCTACCACCATCACGTTCTCAAACATCCCGCAAAGTTATGACCACTTGGAGTTGAGCATATATGCCGCGTCGGATGCCGCAGGAGCGGGCGACAACCTGTTCGCAAGCTTCAACGGTGACACCACGAACGCCAATTACGACCGGCAGGTTTTGTACGGCGTTGACGCTGCTGTAACTGCTAGCCAGTCGGCAGCAAGTCGATGGATTGGGGGCGGGGTTCCAACGGACGGTGGATTGGGGGCAAACGTATACGGCGCACTCAGCATTACCATTTACAACTACGCTCTGGATGACCGGCACAAGCATTATCTGTCATCTGGCGGCGACGATTCGTTGACCGGAATCTTGTCAGGTCGATGGGAAAATACCGCCCCGATTACATCTATTGCTTTCACGCTAAACTCTGACGATTTCAAGGCAGGTTCCGTCTTTGAACTTCGCGGCATCCGTACCGAAACGAACGCGGGGCAGAACTTCGACGTGCAAGGGCTTCCGCAACTTGAAGGCGATGTGGTGCTGATTGGGAATCTTCGCGGGGCGAGTGCTGCGACTGGCGACAACGTGAGGATGGAACTCAACGATGATACAACCAGTGGTAATTATGCAAAGCAACGACTGAGAGGAAACGGGTCAAGTGCCGATGCCGCAGCCTCTAGCGATTTCACAGCAGCGACAACGCCCGCAGATTCTTCAACAAAACACGCTTTCGGGGCTTTTCTCGCAGGCATTTCAAATGCAGCGGAAGGCATAAACGACCCACACTACCTGACGCTTTCGGGCTGGCATGGTGATAGTTCAAATTCATTGTTTTGGGCTGGTTCAAATCGTAGAAATAATGTCGAAGCTGTCGAGTCGGTACAGATAATCCCAAACACCGCTGGCGGTTTCGTTCCCAACTCCATGCTGTCGGCGTACCACATTCCGAAGAATGTAATCGCTGTGAAGAAAGTCGAAACCGCTTCGACCACCGTGACGTTCTCCGATTTGCCGCAGGACTACAAGCATTTGAAGGTGACGGTTTACGCCCGTTCCGATGTAGCCGCTGTGTGGGACTCTGCGCGAATTGAATTCAACGGCGACACGACCGCAGCGAATTACGATTTTCAGCGAATCCGTGGAACTGGTTCATCGGCTAGTGCCGCATCATTAGCGAACGACCCTAACATTATTCGGTTTGCTGGCGACAGTGAAGATGCGAATGTGTTTAGCGGTGGAACGATGACGATTCAGAACTACACGAAAACTGACCGTCACGCATCCATTATCACCGCTTCCGGGATTGCCGATACAGATATGATTCTAATTAGTGGGCGGTGGGGCAATACGGCAGCTATCACATCAATGAGACTCGCACCTCAGGTCGGCTCAAACTTCCTCGCTGGCTCCCTGTTCGTAGTAGAGGGCATCGGCAAGGCTGATTTGAATTGGGAAGATCAGCCAGTCCAGATAGACACGAAGGCTCTGGTCGATTGGGATAATAATGGAAAGTACGATGG
>Ga0209349_1000575_pt1 | contig 18611 bp, 17 predicted proteins | sample ETNvirnome_2_130_FD_184067 | JGI IMG/M metagenome (GOLD analysis project Ga0209349, IMG submission 184067) | Marine viral communities from the Pacific Ocean - ETNP_2_130 (SPAdes) (version 2) | ecosystem: Environmental > Aquatic > Marine > Oceanic | place: Pacific Ocean | collected 2013-06-22
CCCATACAAACTCCTTTTGGTAAGATGTACATTGATCAAGGTTATTATCCTTACACAGTTGTACAGACATTACTACCGTGGCACAGATTGAAAAACGATACAGTGGATACCATAAGGTTTGGAGTTAATGTCAGACGGTCAACATGGAAATTTAATTCTCTGAGTTTCAATAACTCCATACCTTTATCTTGGGTAGAAGGTGGAGGATTCCAAACTAACTCAATGAGACCCCTCTGGTTTGTGAATGAACAGTTTAGTATACCTCGTAGCTTTTGGATGGTGCCTGGTGATCGCTTCGTGTGTCAAGCTAAGGTAACTTACTTATTCCCATACAATACCTACAACCCTGATTGGTTATGGGGACCTTACAACGCAGTATATGATGTTACGTTTTGGTCTAATCCTATATTTTTGGAGGTTCCGCTGGATGCGGAATAAGTAAAATGCATACAAAATAACAGTGGTTTCGCTACCTGCTGTCGTGGTGCCCCGTCATTCCCCTTGCATAGGGATGTGGGTCTTTGAAGGGTGAGAACTAACAAACTCACCCTTCTTTTTTATCATACCCTCGCCCGCAGAATTACTATATAAAATATATAAGGAATTACATTCTACTATGCCAGATAATGATGATTTAGGAATATTTCAAGGAAAGACTGAGGCTCAAATTGAGTTCCTCAGACAGTCCATAGATAAACAATCTGTATCTCTTAAAGAGTTAGCAGAGAAACTTGATAACCGCATAGCTAACTTAGAGATGTGGAAAGCTACAATAACCGCAAAAGCTTCCTTGGTAGCTTTTATAGCAGCAGCAGGAAGTACAATTCTTGTTAATTGGATAACTCACAAGGTAATATAATTATGTTTAATTGGCTACGCAATCTATTTGTTAGAGAAACTGAGATCACAAAGGAACTAAGGGAAGACTGCGCTGTAACTATCAATAAGATGCAGAATAGAACTCAGCAGATGAAGGTATCCTTAGATACCATACAGGAACAAGTTCTTCAACAGCGAACATGGGAAATGGACAATAATTAACAGATTAGAGGTAGTCTGTTTTTCTTAATAAAAGCCTCTCGATTCTTATGCCAAGAATCTCTCCCATTAACCTCCCCACTTGAATGGTGTATTAGACTGATGGGAACCACATGGTTTATATACTTCTTTTTAAATGCTTTAGCAGTATAGTGAATATCATAAAAATCCCAATCACCTTCAAAGTAAGAGGGCTTTTCTAAACCTACCTCTCGTAGAACCCTTGCTTTAGCAGCAAGGAATACCCCATCTAGAACCACGACCTGTCCAGGAGGTCCATAGTTAGTATCATAGGGATTCTCTGTAATCTTGTCGATATGCTTGATAAAACCACGATGCTTTCCAGCCTTCCACATGTCCTTATCCCACCATACTGCGTCTTCTTTTAAGTGTGTCGTACCTGCAACTCCTATAAACCCAATTTCAGGGATCTGGGTAGCCAGTAGATTCCCAGTAAAAACCTCAGGGGGATCTAGGAATTCTATGTCATCATGACACATAATGATGGTATCTTCGTCATCTGGGTTCGTTACCTCAAGAGCCTTCTGATACCCTGAAAAGATAGAATCCTGATTAATGATAAGTTTAACATCCACAGCGGCTCTAGATAAGTAGGACACTAATTTAGAAGTTACCTCAGACAGTTCTTTACTTCTAGTACAAATAAACGCATATGTTTTCATATACTATAATAGTCCAAAGGCTTTACTTTATGAATAAACAAGAGTTAGTAGACGATTTTAATAAATGTAAAAAGGACCCTATTTACTTTATATCAGAGTATGTGAAGGTGACTCACCCTACCCGTGGTTTGGTCCCCTTCAAGCTCTACAAGTTTCAGCATGAAATCCTTAAATGTTTAGAAAATCATAGATTTAATGTACTAAGAAAGTTCCGTCAGGCGGGGTGTACTACCATATCTGCTGCCTATGCCTTATGGTTTGCTTTATTTCAATCTCACAAATCTATAGTCTTTCTATCTGTAGGTGATACGGAGTCTACTGAAATTCTTGATCGAGTTAAGATTATGTATGATGAGCTACCTTCTTACCTAAAACTTAAAATAGCAGAAGACAACAAACATACTCTTAAATTTGTTAATGGATCTATTATTAGATCACGACCATCTGGAAAACAGTCTGGTAGATCGTTGGCTGGATCTATGCTTATTATTGATGAGGCAGCTTTCATCGAAAACATCGATTCCATTTGGGCTGCTGTATACCCCATTATCTCAACAGGAGGTAGAGCCTTTATTTTGTCAACTGTTAATGGTGTTGGTAACTGGTATCATGAACTATACAAAGATGCAAAAGAGGAGGGGAATAGTTTTAATGTTATTGACATCAAATGGACGGACCACCCAGAATATAAAAGACAAGAGGGTTACGAGTGGTTATACGAAAAACTAGAGAAGTTAGGGATAGACGTAGACAACTGGGAGGAGACGACTCGATCTAATCTTCCGCATAAAAAATGGTTGCAGGAGTATGAATGCGAGTTTCTTGGGACGGGCGATACTTATATCGAAGGAGGTCTACTCAAGCATATTTTAGATAATATAGATGAAAATTATGATATAAAATATAATAATAAAATGAGAGTATGGAAGGAGCCCGAATCCGCTTATGAATATGTGATAGGCGTAGACGTATCCCTAGGTAGGGGTAGGGATCATTCTGCATTTCATATTATAAATGCTTACACGGGGGAACAGGTCGCTGAATTTTATTCTAATAAGACCCCAATAAATGAGTTCTCTGATATCCTATATAAAGAAGGAAACTACTATAATAATGCTCTGATGGTGGTAGAGCGCAATACAATTGGGGAAAACTTAATAGATTGGCTCTTTAATATTCATGAGTATGAGAACGTATGGATGGATGATAATGCTATGCTGGGCTATCAAATAACTAGTAAGAATAGAGAAGTACTCCTTGCTAAATTAGAAGAAGTAATTAGAAATAACTATATAAATATAAACTCAAGACGTACAGTAGAAGAACTATTAACTTTTATTGTTACTAACACAGGTAGAATAGAAGCAGATAAAGGGAAACATGATGATTTAACTATGAGTTTAGCACTAACTATATTTGCATTAAGTAAAATATCAAATCACGAAATTTTAGAGCATTCTCAAATTCCCCATAAGGAAAGAAAACCATTACTCCCAACATCTAACAATGAAGCATATCTCCGAAGCTACGGGGGTATGAGCAAAGAGGATATTAAATGGCTGATGAAGTAGACAAAAATGAAATAAATGAGAGCGGGTATACCAACTTCGGATCAGGTGGAGGGAGTCGTCAAGGTGCCTATTTCCAACCTACAGGGAAGCTGGGTCAGTTCTTTGCAAAATTCTTTGCAACTAAAGCCCAACCTGCGGTAGTTAAAGCTTCAAAGGAAGAGCCAAGTGAGACTCTTTTGGGGGACACGCTACCCCCTTCTAATAAAAATATTATAAAGCCAGACTCTGGGAATTCTCCCCTATCTATGTCCGTGCAGAGATCTGGGCTCCAACTACCTCCAGTAGAGGGAAGTAGGAGAGAGAGGTACAAAAAATTTGAAGAGATGGATGAATATCCTGAAATAGGAAGTGCTTTTGATATTTATGCAGATGATGCTACACAGAAAAACTTGTTTAATGACAGGTGGGCCGTAAAAACGTCAAGCCAATTAGTATCAGACGAACTTAAGAAGCTATTTAGATCTATAAAGTTAGATCGCTTTTATTGGGATATTATAAGAAATACTGTTAAGTATGGTGACTGTTTCATTGAAACTATTCTCGATTTAAACAACCCCAATTTAGGAATTCAGAGAATAAAGATACTAAATCCTAATTTTATTTTAAGAGTTGAAAATAGTTATGGATATTTAAAGAACTTTCTACAAGAAATCCCTACAAAAGATAGCAGCCTCGGGGGGTTAGGTGGTGGGGATACTACTGCAAAATATATAGCACTTGATAGAAATCAAATTTTGCATTTCAGATTGCATACTTCGGATCCCGCCTACTACCCCTACGGAAGATCAATAGCCTCCCACGCCATTAGAGTGTTCAGATCTCTAAAACTTATGGAAGATGCTATGTTGGTTTACAGGTTGGCTAGGGCTCCTGAGAGGCGTATATTCTATGTAGATGTCGGGAATATGCCCTCTACTAAAGCAGAGCTATTTATAGAGAGAATTAAAGAGAAGTTTAAGAAAGAAAAGTTCTATAACCCTAACACAGGAAATATTGATGCTAGATACAACCCATTAAGTGCAGATGAAGACTTTTTTGTTCCTACACGAGGAGGGGCGGGTACTAAAATTGAAACCTTGCAAGGTGCTCAAAATCTGAGTGAGGTTGATGATGTTAAGTACTTTAGAGATAAGCTTCTCGCAGCCCTCAAGATTCCAAAAGACTATATTGTAGAGAAAGATAAGTCTCCTGAGAGAAAATCTAATCTTTCTCAATTAGATGCCAAATTTGCAAGAGTTGTTGGAAGAGTTCAGCACAGTATAGAGGTTGGATTAGAAGCCCTAGCCAAGCGTCATTTAAGCTTATTAGGCTTCCCTAAGTCCATGTATGAGGATCTGAGAATGGAACTTCCTGTCCCCAGCGATGTCTTTGCAAAAAGAAAGTTGGAGTTAGACCAGCAAAAGGCGGGAGTAGTTCAAGCTGTTATGGGTCTTTCATTATTTCCTAAAAAGAATATATACAAAGAATTCTACGATATGTCAGATCAGGAGGCTGCGGAAGCTCAGGCGGGAATTGAAGAAGAGCAGCAGAAGGAAGCTGACAAGCAAGTAGAGCAGGAAGGAAACATGGCTCAAGCAGGAGCAGAGGGGCAGGCGGCAGGTACGCCACCAGAGCCAGCTCCAGAACCAGCTCAGGAAAACGTGAGCAATGGTAATACCTTGAAGCAATTAAGAGAGAAGATGAGACTTAACGGGGAGTTAGATCTTGATAAGGAAAGAATTCTAAATAGAATAGAATTTAGAAATATTGAAAAAGCAGAGTAGAAACTTAGTATATAAGTTGGAAATAATTTAAGGAGTTATAAATGTTTGATCATTTATTTGAAAATAGAAACAAGTTAGTTAGTAATTTAATTAGAGTATCCGACTGTATAGGAAGGTCCTTACGAGAGAATACCCATATCTTCTCTATTGATAGTGAGGGTAGGGAGGTAACCCTTATCACTGAATCAGGACATGTGATTACGGGAAATTTCACTATAGATAAAACAGTTTTGCTTGAAAATATTAAGATTCAAGATTCAAATGTTTTTAAGGATAACGAAGTCTTTGATGCTTTTGTTAATACTAAGATTAGAAGCTTCATAAAGAATCTTAATGAGGATAGCTACAATGACGCTACCGATAGCTTTGACGATGTTCTATCACTTTGGGAGCAGAGGTTAAAGTTTGAGTCTGTTAAGGAGCGTCTTGACGAAAAGAAAGAACTTTTCGGATGTCAAAATGATATTGTTAATACAGCAGAATTTAACCATCTTATAGAAGTTGTTCCTCAGTTGTGCCAGTTCCTATCTGAGAACAAGGATGACATTCTTAATATCCCAGAAATAGGAAATGCGGTTAAGTTGTCTAATTTTGTTTCTAATGCGTTTGATTTACCACGCTTAAATTACAAGATATTAGAAGAGCAGGGTACTTATGAGATTAAGAACCAAAGTAAATCCTCTATCTATGATCTGATTTGTAAGCAAGAATTGGTAAAAAAAGAGATTTTAGAATCTAAAAGCAACTTTGGAGACGTATGGGCAACAAACGCCTCAATCAGCCACTTAGCATCCTTGATCTACGAGAAGGATGAGGACCTAGTTGTGGAGGCTCTTGTTGAGGCTCTTGTTGATGTACCTTATTTAGCTTTAGCTAAGAAGAGACAGATATCAGAGACAATTAGAAACTCAATCAGTTTAGGAAGTGATAAAGATAGTATCCCAGATACTGATATTAAGAAATACACTGCTATGCTGTTTGAGATGAAGAAGCCAGCCAAACAGGTAATCGTAAATATTTTAAATGAGAAGTACGGTATTAATATCCAAAGTCTTAGAAATGTTGCGTCATTTAAAGATTTGGTGGATACGCAGGTAGTTATATTTGAAACTCTTTCAAGAATTACTCCTAAAAACTCAATTTTACGAGAAACTATGAAGGAAGTAGCCGACATGCTCAAAACAAAGAGTGGAGTTGAAGCTATAGACATTAACGAGACGCTACAGGAAATCTTTACTACGGTTGGATACGAAAGTTACTGCGACGACTACCAACTGGTAGAGGAACTTAACTTTGGAGAAGTCTTGTCGAATGATTATGATCCTAAAGAATTAATTGAACTAATAAAGGAAACTAATATCGAACGAGGGGGACCTAATACAGGAGTGTTAGAATCAGAAATTAAGAAACTGATGAAAACACAGGGTCTGTCCTATCGAAAGGCTTTAGCTCTGGCAGGTAAACAGTCTAAAGAAGGCGATGGGGATAACTCAGAGGGCAGCGAGGAAGAAAATTATGAGGAGCAAACAGAATTAAAGGAACAAGAAGCAGAAGAAGCAGAAGCAGAAGAAGCAGAAGAAGCAGAAGAAGCAGAAGCGGAGACAGAAAAAAAGAAATCTAAGTTAGGACGGGTGCCAATGACTAGGGAGGAATTCTTAAAAAGTTTTAAAGAAATTGAAGACTTATTAGGCGATAAAGAGGAATAGTAAATGGCTGATTGTAGTGGAACACCTACCTTTTTTCCTCTAGTTGTATCAGGAGATGCTAATGGTGACTGCATCATGGCTGAATCTTCGAGTATCAACATTCCATTATTTAGTTTGAGTGCTATTGATGACACGGGTAATACAGGTACGGATGTATCAGCACACCAACACGTTCAGCTGTCTGGTGCACCAGATAACATGCATGTAGAATTGGTTGGGGGAACTGGAACTACTAGTGACCCTTATGTGTATGAATTTAAAACCCTGGGAACTGTTGAAATAGAAGAGGTTGTGGGGAAGAGCCCTGAGGCTTCTGAGGAAAATCTTATTTCGCAGGGAAATACTAGTTATTCCCCTTTTGGAGTAAAAGCAAAGGCATCTAATACAGTTAACCTATCTGAATGGAAAGATTCAGGAGGTGTTAATGCCGCCTATGTTGATAAAGATTTTAATTTCTTTACATCAGGAAGTTTAAGCGGGGCGGTAGTATCAGCTACTGAAGGTACGTTTGTAACAGTAACGGGAATTGATCACGGAGGTCTTGGTGGATTAGGTGATGATGACCATACCCAATATCATAATGATACAAGAGGTGATGCAAGATATTACGCTAAAACTCAATTTGTAACAGAAGGTGGTGAATCGGGAGCTGCCCAGCCCATTCTGTTAGATGAGGCGGGACAACTAGATGCGGCCATGATTAATGATGGGGATATTGATCATGGAAGTATTACGGGTCTTGGTGATGATGATCATACACAGTATTCCTTGGCCGCAGGTACTAGGGCTTTTTCAGGACCAGTTAGCGGAGTGTCGGGAACGGGGGACGGTGCTTTAGCTACTATGGACATGTTTGGTAGGATGTTCGCCCACACTGCTTACAGAAGCGGATCTTTTACCGCTGGTCAAACAATATTCCTTTACTTAAATACAACAGATCAAGATGCAAACTTTGTTATCCCAGCGGGTATGACATTAAAGATTTTAGCAGCTTATGGTAGGTGTAAATCGGGTAGCTCGGCAGGAACTACAACATTTACTATAAAACTAAGAGCGTGGGTGGATGATGCACATAGTAGTTATTCAACCTATTCCTTGGCTGCTGGATCCACCGCATCCACTAATTCATATTTTCATTTTTATGACCATGGCACGATGGATTCTCCCTTAGCTTCTATTGTGGGGTCTTCTAATCCTGTAGGGGAGGTTGGGCTAACCCACGCTGGTCCTGGGACATCGGGTAGTGATAAACACACTGTATCAGTTTATGGAGTATTTGTTGATGACTAACACGGAAAGAATAGTAAGATTAGAGCAAGCAATAAAGGAACTTTACGATATTTTAGAGGCTGTCTTCGATAGATCATGGCCTGAAGATTCTAAAGTGGAGGAGATAGTTGATAAGTAGCTACTAAATCATATGATTTTGCTTTATAAGCTTAATTATGCGAAATGAGTATATTTCTTTTAAATTTTCAAATTCTTTAGAAACATTGACAAGCCTTCTGTACCCATCTTCCGTAATTTGAGGCTTTTCTATCATATTTTTAAGCTCTTGAAGCATAAACTCCATGCTTGAAAGCTCAGATTGAGACAGCTGTCCTGCTCTTTTCTTTAAATCCTTAATATCCTTCATAATATACGAACCTCATGTCCTTCTTTCTCATAGTGTCTTCTTCTAGATCGTGCATGATTCTTTAAATATTTCTCTTTATCTAAAAAATCATAAATATAAACTATAGGTTTAGTTTCATGTGCTCTTAGAGCCCTTCCTAAAGCTTGAATAGTAGCAATTTCTGATTTCATACCCCTCGCATTTATGAAGTGGGTGATTTCTTCAATGTTAATACCTGTTTGGAGGATTTTAGTGCCAATGAGGGTGCTAGATCCTCTAGATCGCCTGAATTTAGATATACTCTTATACCTGTCCCCGAGTCCGTCTGCTCCTTCAAGAAACTGAACCTGCCCATCTCCAAGTAACTTTTCCAAGGCTCTTCCATGAGCAAGTGATTTGGTAAGTATAAGTATGCGGGATCTCCCTGTATTTTTTCTAATATCATTAACTATCTCCTTTATTTGATTATTTCTTGATTCATTATTAACAATAAACTCATCGTAAATCTCTAAGTAGGTCATATTTTCATCTGCTCCACTTGCAGAGTAGGATCTGTTAATTAACTGTATTATAGGTTTAGCTAACTTTTCATCCTCTACTAATGCAGAAGTTGTAACTTCCTGTATAGTAGGACCTAATGCCCCCCTTAGAGAGTGTTTTGGTATATTTTCAGGTGGGGGAGTTGCAGTAAACCCAAATCTCCATTTTGCTTTTGGAAAGGAATTTATAGCTGCCAAGGTAGTTTTACCATTTGCAAACTCGTGGCATTCATCTACCATCAACACCTCTGCCTCTTTTAAATGAGTATCAAGTATTTTTTCTATACTCTGCACTGTGCAAAGCATAATATCACCATAAATATACCCTTCTCCGAAACAAAGTCCAACATTTTTTATCTTACAATCATTTGTTAAAAATTCATACGTCTGGGTTAGGAGTTGTTTAGCATTAAATAGAATTATCATCTTCTTACCTATGAGACTTTTAACTAGTCCTGCCATAATGAGAGTTTTACCTGATCCTGTTGGGGATTTTATAACCCCCCTATGAAGATCTAATGCTTTTTTTATAAGTATCTCTTGAAAATCATAATAAGTAAAGCCGTCTATTAAAGATACGGAAGGGGGTTCCTCTGTTCCACTATCTAATATAATATTGGGGATACACTCGATGGCTCTCAAATCCTTTAAAATATCTTCTAAAAGACCTGTTTTAAACACACCAGCTCTGGAGATAAAGGACTTCTTCCCATCCCAACCCCTGCGCTTGTAGGCAGGTGTGTATTCGGCACCTGGAACTTTAAAGCTATATAAGCTTACCAAACTTTGTAAAAGCTCCTGATTATCGGTTTGTATTACGGAATCTATATTATTGACTATAATATCCATGAGCTATTATAGGTTATATTAATAAATTTTTAGGAGATTTTACATGACCCAAGGTAAGAAGACAGAACCCGATATAAAAAATATGTCAGAAAATGACATTATTGAAAGTATTTTAAAGAAAGCACCAGACACTACCTACACAGAAGTTGAACTTCCGTCAAAAGGAAGATTCTACGATACAGGAAAATCTACCCTAGAGGTTAGACCTATGACCTTTGCAGATGAAAAAGTCGTAATGTCTAATGCAAATATAAATAAGGATACTCTTAACATGCTTATCTCAAGGTGTGTGAAGGGTATTGGAATTCCCGATCTCCTCATTATTGATAAGTTGTTCTTAGTAATGAAAATACGAGAATTATCTTATGGTGGTGATTACAGAGCAGTAGTCCCGTGCCCTGAGTGTAGGCACGACAATGACGTTACATTCGATATTGGCATTCTTAATGTTAATTATATACCTGATGATTTAAAAGATCCGAGAGAAATAGAGCTTGCTGTTATTGAAAAGATGGCAAAAGTTAAAATGCCGAGAGTTAAGGATGAGAAATATCTTAAGAACTTTGATCTAATATCTGATAATTTATGGAGATTTATAAGCGAGATTGATGGACATTCGCATCCAACAATTATTTCTAAAGTAGTAAGTAAACTTCCAATCAAAGATATACATACTATAGTGAAGGGCTTAGGAACTACGGATTATGGACTAGATTCCACTATTAGGTTAGTATGTAGCAACTGCTCACACCACAGCAGTATGGAGCTTCCGATCAGCTCGGATTTTTTTATGGGGAGTTAGTTGAGGCATTATCGTTCGACAATCTTATGCACGAAGCCTATATATTGGTGAGGCACTGTAGACTGGCTTATTCTGATATAATGACCATGACTAGAAAAGAAAGAAATAAATTTCTTGAGTTTTTTAAAAAAGAGATGGACGAACAAGTAAATGCAAGTAAACAACATAACCGTAGTTGATAGGAACAATAGACCCAATATAGGTCAGAAAGTAGGGTTACGAGCTTTTTTCCTAAATGATGGAGCCTATTCTAATCCTTATGAGATAAGCGGCGTAAGTATCTTTAAAAGATCTGCTAATCTGTCACCTTCTTCAATTTTAGATAATACAACTCTACTCGTATCAGCGACTCCCCTAATGCACTTTGCGGCATCGGGAGAGACGCTAACATCCCATAGTAATTTCAACGAAAGCGGCTATTCATCTAATACAACAGCATCGGGAATTTATAAGCTAAGTGACGGGGAATACGCTGTTGTTTTAGACAATTCTCTCGCATTATCAGGTATATTTGAGGGGACTGAGGTAGCGGCAAGCTCTTGCTCCGCAGTAGACTCATACCTTGATGTGTGGACAGTAAAGCACACCGCTGCGTCCAAGTACCAAATTATAATCCATGAATTTAACTTATACAACGATACTTTCACCTCTCTCACTGAGCCACTGTTATTCAGTGTTTCTAACAAATTAACAAATAAACATATTAGATACGGAGAGAAAATTGATCTAAGAGTGGGAACTGAAATAGGTATAGAAAATAAATCTGTACCTGAGTCTACTAAAAATATATTTAAGGATTCCTTAGTAACATCAGCAGCGGTACAAATAAGTAAAGTTAATGAAAATCAATCGTTAGCAGGATCGTTTACAGTGAGTGCTTTTAGTGATACTAGCTCTACAGTAGATATTACAGCTGATGATACCATCGTGTTTAATTGGGATACGTCTAAACTTACTACTCTTTCCGCTTTTTCGGCTGGCACGTTTGGATCATTAACAGGAACCTACTCAGTTCAAGTTCAATATACAGTACTTAATCAAAAGATTATTTCTCCACTGTTTTATGTTAAAGTAACGTAGACAATTTATAATTAAAATCGTATCTACAAGTTTCAGTTTTTAACCAGTCTTTTAGGTCATATCCCTGAGCGTGGGCTGAATTCCAATCCTTGTACCCTCTAGGTGGGGGGCATACATGAAGTTTTGTCATTCTCTTTTCTAGCCTAAGACTCTCAAACTTCCGTAAACCCCTGTCCCCAGCAGAATCATTATCGTATCCTACAATAACTTTTCCATGAAACCTGCTAAGAGCACTTATCTGAGTATCGGATATTGAGCTTCCTAACGTACAAGTAGCATTAATACCTTGAAGCTGTAACGACCGTGCGTCTAGAGGTCCCTCACAGACCACTACAGAGGCAGCAGCCTCGTCGAAGGGGTAAAGGATATGAGAGGGCTTAACAGGGCTGTCAAGGGGGTTCAGGTACTTAGGCTGCTCATCACCTAGGGCACGAGCTTGAAAGAAGAAGAGAGCCCCCTCTGGGTCCTTGAAGGGGATAATTAAACGACCTTTATACCTTCCTGAGGTAGCAACGTAAAAGGGCTCTGTTTCGTCGTCCTCAAGATTAAAGAGCCCCCTATCATAAAGTAGCATCCACGCCTTCTCCAAAAGGTCATTGGATTCTGTATCTGAATCAGCGGACACCACTAAACCCTCTTCTAAGAAATTCGGGAAATCTGTTATCTTCCTTATGACAGGCTCAATTTTAGCCTCCTTCTCCCCAGAGACTTCCTCCATAAGGTCTTTGAACAGCAGCTTTGAGAGGGCTTTCTTATAACTAAGGTTCTCAACCTCGGCAAAGAGGTGGATGAAGTTACCCGACCTGCCAGTCTTAAAGTCTTGCCAAAGTCCAGTCTGGGTGTTTACGCTAAAGTGGCACTTCCAATCGTTGGCTACGAATATGGAGGGCATTACGAATTCTACATTATTTGCTGATAATTTTCCAACATTTCCGAAATTATCAAATATGTAGTCTCTAATAGTGTTAGGAGATATTATGTTCATAAATACAATTTCAGAATCTAAATCGAAAACATTTAACCAGTGTGGCTTAAAATACAAGTTTAAGTACATAAACCGTCTCGAAGAGACAGCATCAAATACCGATGCCTTACATTTCGGCTCGTTCATCCACAAGATCCTTGAAGATGGCGTTGAGGCCACAAGTATTGAAGACCTCTATATTATAGCGGATCGCATCAAAAAGGACTATAGGTTTTCTAAGGCACATGAAAAAAAGATTGATACTTGTCTTAGGAACTTTCTAAGATTTAATGCGTCATTAGAGGAGGTGGGGTCTACCGAAATGGTGTATGAGGTTATCGTTGATGAAAAGTATGATATTAAGTTCAATGGTATTATTGATAGGACTATAAAGGGTAAAGAGGGGGGTTACTTAATTATAGACTATAAGACCTCGAAAAGAGAATCTACGAAGTTTGACCTATATAGTGATCATCAACTTCAAGGATATGCCTATGCAATCCATAAGAAATTTAAAGTTCCTATTGAAAAGATAGTAGCTGCTCATTATTACCCAGTGTCTAATAACTTTGTTACTGTTAAGTATAGTGTACCACAAATAGCCCAATATGTAAGGTCAAAGAAGGAGGAGATCTGGAGGATTCGCAAGATGAAGTCCTGTGAGTTTCAACCCTCAGAAAATAGATTTTGTAATTGGTGTGGTTATAAAGGTATTTGTTCTTTGTTTACCGAGCCTCATGTTATAACAGAAAACATGAAGAATACAAAAACAAAGAAAAGAAGAAAGTAACTACTTAATGTCAGATATCTCACCAGAGATTAAAGGGTTATAGATACTAATATCTATAGTCTCAAAGAAGTTTAATACCTGATCAGGACAGTACCTACATTTGCGTGTTAGATAGTTATAAAGACTAGCTATTTTTATTACTTTTCTCTTTGATAAAGAATCAAGAATCTTCAACTGAAATAGCTTAATAAACTTAACAGAATACTTATGTCTCCATTTTTCAAGGAAATCTTTATGGAGAGTAAAGTTTATCAAATCTATAAAATCTACCAAGTTTGTATTGTAATCCAACAGTAATCTCCTAACTATTATATAAGAGAGAAAATTCTTGAAAATTTCATCAAATATTAAAAATTTTATAAAAAATGCTAGTGTTGTAGAGAAGGGCGACATCGTTGACCCTGTAAAACAGATGCAACGGGAGTTAGCCTTAGTAAGCCCAATCTCAGCACTTACATCACAAATTCGTGTAGGCCGTGTCCTAATGTTTAGATATAAAGTAAATCATAATTTAAGTCCAGCAATCGACAGGGTTGTGTTGGTAGCCTCCTGTAAAAGGGGCAATGGTGAGGGCGTTATTCATGCGGGTACGGGCAATACTTTAGTATCTTGTTTCAGGTTAGAAGCTACATCTGCACAAGTGGTCTCTTTTATAACGAAAGAGCTATATAATAGAAGGAAGGTAAGTTCAGAGATAATAAGAAGCTTAAGGAGCCTGATAGGCCAGAATTCTTATAGAACCTATATTTTATCTAATATGAAAAATATGCATAAGATAGATACCCCCAATAAACCCGTAGGAACAAACGATGGCTGATAACTCAAATAAAGACATGAAAGCGTTACAGGACGCAATTAAGCAGCTAACAGGTGTAGTGACCCAGCAGATAACACTCAGCAAGAGTTCCAACAATTCTCGTGATAGGGGAACAAGAGCTAACCAGAATGTCTTCCAAGCGGCTCAGACCCAAGCGGAGCAAATGGGTAAGTGGGGAATTGTCTTTGACGCAGGAGCCATAACCATAGGTGCTGCGATGGATACTTTGGGAGCTGCATTTGGCTCCGCTAATGAGCTACAAAAAAGAAACCTAGCAATTGGGGGTACTCTTGCGGGTACTATGTCCGCTCAATCAGCAACAGTAGATCAGCTATCGGGGGGCATGGTGGGTTACACTAATGCTCTTGAGATTGCAACATCTAAACAGGAGGCAGGTTTAAATAATAGTAGTGCTGCTATGAATAAAATGATAGCAGGTGCTAAGGCCACGGGACAGAATGAAAAAGCCCTAATTGCCTCTATGCAACAGTTAGAGCGTAGTGGAGAGTACTCAGCAGAACAGCAAGACCATTTAGCAAACAGGCTTAATAGCTTAGGACAATCATTTGGAATATCATCTGAGCAGATGGTTGGTGCTTTAAATAAGACTGCTGGGAAACTCATTGGTCTTGCTAATGTAATTGGTGGTGGAGCAAAGACACAAGAGGCAGTAGCCGTTGCAATGGCCGCTTTAGGTCCAGGTGGTGCTGATATGGCGGGGCAGCTTCTTCAATCTTTGAGTGATGGGGGCAGCATGATTAAAGCCCAGTTGCTTGGTGTAACTAATGAACGGCGAGCTTTGATGCAGGGTGAGGCTTCTGCTGGAATTGACATGCTCATAAAATCTGGGGAGCAGTCTCAAAAAATACTTGATAAGTTTAGTCAGGGAACAGACAAAGCTTTTGGTGCAGCGATGGCAACTCAAATTTACGGTAAGGATGTGCTATTAGCTTCACAGGCTCTTAACAAGTTTAATGCTGAAGCTCAAAAATGGGCAGACAAGCAGGGCTCAACCTTTTCGACCCAAAAAGCACTTCAAGAGGCTTACCAAGCAAACCTTTTAAAAGAAAAAGAAGCTAACGAGGCTTTTAAAGCAAGTTGGGAAAGTTTTAAGGATAGAGTGATTTCCCCTCTTCAGAGATGGGCAACTGGAGCCGCTACTAAGATATTTGCTTTACTTGAGAATGACCTTTGGGTTAAGGTAGCTCAAGGTATAGGCATTGCTATTGCTATATTTGCAACTGCTGTAACCGCCTTTACCACTGCTGTTGCCATGCAAAAGGGAGGCAGTATTATAAAGAAAGGCGTGGGTTCAATAGGTAAGACTAGCATTGGAAAAGGCATGGGTAAAGTATTTAAACCGATGACGAGCATGCTTGGCGGGATTAAAACTGCTATATTTGGTTTAGGCAAGATTCTACTAGCACCTCTTCTTGCCATTGCTAGTCCTATTTTAGTAATTGCAGGGATTATTATAGCTGTAGTAGCTGTAATTGTAGGAATCCTTGCTATGACTGGTAAGCTTGGTAAAGCTATGAATGGCTTGAAGAAGGGGTGGAAGATTATTAAACTGGTTTTAAGTGCAATAGGGAGCGTATTTAAAAAGGCATGGGCGGGAATTATGGACTTTTTACAGCCTGTTTTGACAGCGATTGGAAAAGCTATTGATTGGATTTTTGATGGTATTGCTACATTAGTTAGATTTATTGCAGGTATGCTAAAGGCCATGGAGGATGTTCCATTTATAGGGGGTGCTCTTAAGGAGCTTGGTGAAGGTATCGAAGGTATTATGGATGGTACTGACGAGACTGCTAAAAATACTCAGAAAGAAGTTGAGGATGTTAAGTTTACTAGTATGGGATTTGCTGATCTCTTATCTAAGGAGATGAGTATTAGATCAACCAATTTAATAGGGGAGCAAACTGGTACTTCTAGGCTGGCGGCACAGTCCGAGGGTGATGCACATCAGTCCAGCAATCAGGGCGATACGAAACTTCAAGAAGGAGTAGCCGAACTGGTCGAGCATGCTAAAGAGGGTAACGATAATACACTCGAAACAGCAGCAGCAGCGAAAGCAACAGCAGAAAAGGTGCAGGGTCAAAGGGTGATCACGCCGAACGACTACAGGTTAGGTATGAGAGTAAAAAGGTAGGAGGTTAGTATGGGCGTTGGACCAATGGGCATGGATACTAGGATGCTGGATAAGCGATCTAGGTTAGTATTTAACTTTCCTAAAGAGGGTGGTCCTGGGAAGGGACACTATATGTTTTTTATTCCTTTCTATGAAAATCCAGTTATAAAAGAATCTAAAAAAGCAAACTATGCTAAGTACAAAATAATGTCTAGAGCTAGTTCTTTGTATTCATATACGGGTGCAGAGTCTAGACAGTTTAAAATTAGTTTTAATATGACACTACCTCACCTGATGCAGCATGACATGGGTATAGATAGGTATAGAAGATTAATTACAACAGACTCTAAGTATACCCTAAAGAAACTATTTTTTGAAAATGGGAAGGGGATAGAGTCAGCAAATTTGAGTGAAGGAGCAAAGAATCGAGGTAGCGTTCGTAGATATGAGGCTCAGTTTTTAAAGCTACTAGATGAGAATGGAGGTGATGCCACTGATGTTAATGGAAAAGAAGGGCATGGGACCGAAGGACGGCACAAGGTTACTATGTCAAGAGCTACTAACTGGACTGAGGAGAAGGCTTTTGAAAATTATATATACTTACTTCCCAAATCGTATCTACAAAAGATAGAGTACCTTAGAAGCATGAAACGTGGACCATCTAAAACTGATCTACAGAAGGGGCTGGACACTCTTCTTTACTTTATAAATTTAGTTAGGTCAAGTGTTTATAATAATGCAGAGGACCCGTCTTTAGGACCCCCAGAGGTTCGCCTTGAGTATGGAGCAATGTATCAGAGTATCCCCTGTATATGCACACAGTATAATGTATCTGTTGATGAGAAAGCGGGTTACGATTTAACAACTCTACTACCTAGGAGAATTAAGTTTTCCATGTCACTAGAGGAGTTAAGAGCAGGTGATTTTACAAAGTATGAGGGTGTGGACGTGAATTTTAATAACTCAGTAGTAAAGAGAGATAACCTGTCTGGGTGGGAAGTTATGATTAACGAGCCCCTAAATCTAGATCCTGGAGAGATTGTGATATGATACCAACAAAAGGCAACCGACAAGGGGTCATTTTTATTAACCACAAAGGGAAGGATATCCCTACTACTGTGGGCAGCCGTGCTTTTGAAAATTCAATGAATAATTTTGAATTTGATATTGGCTGGGTTCCTAAGGGCTTTGAGCACAGACCCGATTTAATATCTGATGTTATGTTTAATACTCCCGCTCATTGGTGGGTTATAATGCAAGCCAATATGATTACTAGTCCATTTGAGCAACTTAATGCAGGGGATAGAATCCTTATTCCTAGGAAGTAATTATGGCTCAAACTATCCCAACAGCAAACGTAGTCTTAACTTCTGATTATCAAAAGATAAAATACTACGCTGCTAGGAACTCTTTAAAAATTGATGATGAAGATAAAAATACTTTTTCTTTCTCTCAGGATAATCCTGCGTCCCATCTTCTAAGTTTTGTTCATAAAACTATGGCTGGGGAGGGCGGTGGAGGTGATGCCCACTCCTTAGTCTTCGAGTTTGTAGATCCTGAAAACACTTTTGAGTCCAAGTTGTTATCCAATAACTTAGACAAGAATTTACCTAAGCAACTCAGCATGGGCACCCAGATCGAGGAGGCTTTACTCCGAGATATAGAAGAGGCAGAAGAAGTGTTCAAGGCTAGCCAAGATGAGATAATGTCTGAGCTGATTGCCAGCGATTTTGATTCTAGTGTCTTCAAGGGCAAAGGAGATCGGACCGTCGGGGGTCTTGGTACAGATGACGAGGCGGCTGCTCAAGCTACACTTGAGAAATTCGGAGGTAAGGGTACACAGGATGCGAATTGGGGGAGAGCCTCTTATTACATGGCTAAATCTATAGGCTGGAGAGGTGCAGATAAGACGGTGGGGGTGGTGTATGAGCAGTTTGGTGAGGGTGCTGATTCTAACTATGTATCATACTTAAAGAAACAAAAGTGGTATAAAGATTTAAGCGAACTACAAATTCGGGTAGACTCCCTAAAGGAAGCTCTCGCAGACCATCGACTGGGTAAAGTGAATAAACTGAAGAAAGATTTGTCGTTACAGCAGAGACAGTGGTACATCACCTACGGAGTGGGTAACGATTTTAGAACTTGGGCAGGACCCTTCTCAGCTAAGTTAGTTAACCTAACTTACAAGTATGATGCCAAAGGGGCTCCTCTTATTAAGTTAACTTTCGCAGGAAAGGTGTCTTCTACCTTTGATCAGGATTGG
>Ga0209349_1000576_pt1 | contig 18606 bp, 19 predicted proteins | sample ETNvirnome_2_130_FD_184067 | JGI IMG/M metagenome (GOLD analysis project Ga0209349, IMG submission 184067) | Marine viral communities from the Pacific Ocean - ETNP_2_130 (SPAdes) (version 2) | ecosystem: Environmental > Aquatic > Marine > Oceanic | place: Pacific Ocean | collected 2013-06-22
TTATGTGGACAAGTAACCCATTGATTATATTGACTATAACTTATTCGTTTCATATCTTTAATAACCTATATCAAAAAAGAATGCTATAATTGTCCATATAAAAAATATAAATAAGAACTTAGCAAATAAATCTCCAAACTTCTGGTTCATTATTTACCCCATTTACCGTTCTTTACAATAGTTGCCATAATACCATAGTTAGATACATCAAGAAACGCATCTTCCATTGGTTCACCTTCTACTGCATTCTCGCGGCCGCTCATCAATAAATTCTTTAACCGTTGTATCTTATCGTTCATTCTGAACCACAAACCTGTAAGTGATAAATGTATTTCATCTTCTGTTTGTAATTGTGTTCCAACACTTATGTTACCTGGACCGTAATCGTGTTGTTTGTGTAAAAACAACTCATATTGTTCTTTTTGTAATCTTTTGAACTCTTTAGTCATCTCTGGCCATTCAAGTTCCATTTGTTCTATAACTGATTCAACCTTAGCTACTTTGGACATATTCTTAGTATCTTTTATAACCTTCATTCTGTATTTCCTGCTGTATATCCACCAACAGTACCTAGAACGTTTAAACCAGCTTCTTCTATCTTCTTATCTTCAACTCCCCATTTTCTACAAGTTTCACTTAGTTCTAACATACCACCTTCTGTGAGCATATACATTTCAATCATATCATATGCTTCTTTTTTACTAACCTCTTCGTGATTAGCTACGATATTAATTAACCAATTTGGATAAGCCATTTGATTTCTCCCTTTAACATATTTTAACCATTGTTTACCCTTTGGTAATACATTGGTATATAATTTATATAATTCTTTTGGTTGCAAATTATATTTTTGTAATTCGTTTACTAAATCAACCCACTCCATCTTCATAGACAAAAATCTATGAGTCATATAATTAGACCAAGACTTCTTATCTTCGTCTGATATATCTTCCCAATAACTAGGGCTTTGAACCGCTGTTATCTGTCTTATGTGATCGAATAAACTTTTTCTTTTTACCGAAGATTTTTTCCCATTTCTTATCCCATTCATCTATACTAATACCTCTTCTCGGTAAATCACCTTTACCGGCTGAAGATTCTTTATGAAACATAGGTTTTTCTTTTTTCGGTTTATCACTTTTACTAGCTTTTTTCTTTGACATTTAATCCACTGCCTTCTAACATACCTTCTGCAACTTTACCACAATTCCCACAACTATAAACTTGTACAGGAATAAGTGTTTCTTGACCAGTAGGTGATACAATAGCTGACAGTTTTTTTAAAATAAATGAAGTTATATATAAATAGTTATTACAATCACTACATTTAATTGTTTCTGCCTCTCTTAAATCAACTTGTACTTGTGCAGATTGAGGATTCGGTAATGGTTTCATGGGTTTTGTACTCATTTTGTCTCCTTATTACTTCGATTCAGCTACTGACGCTTTACGATATTCAGTAACTAATTTTTTAATCTCACCGATAGCTTTTCTTGCTCTACCACCAGCTGCTTTGTTACCTTTTTCAGCATGTACTTCATGATTCTTATCAAATTCCTCAAAGAGTTCTTTGATTTTTGCGTGTAGTTCTTTAGTTAATGTCATTTTATTTCTCCTGTTGTTTGTATTGTTTAAATAATTTTATCTATTAATCCATATTTCAAACATAGATTTGCATCCCACATCAAATCATGTTTTAATATCTCATCAAGTTTCTTCATTGGAACTTGAGTATATTCTCTATAAACGTTTTTAATTGTAGTCATCATTAAATCAAGATTCTGTTTCTCATCTTCAAATTCAGAATATTTACCCCAAAAATTTGTGGATAATTGATGAATTAACATATAAGAGTTTCTACTCATAAATCTTTTCTCACCCACCACTGATAGAAAGGTAGCTGCACTTGCTGCAAATCCATCCACATAAGTATGCACTGGAACTTTTGTTCTCAGTATTGTATCCATAGATGATATACCACTTACTACTGAACCACCACCTGAATTTATAAACAATTTAAGTGTAGGTGGTTCTATATCTAAATTATTTGATAATGTTAAACTCCTAGACTCTAACTCTCCTAGTTTTTTATTAAGTTCAGATACACTATCTCTATTTACACCAGCATAATAATAAATCTTATTTTCATGAACTGATATATGTTTTTCTGGTTTGCCACCATTCGGTGACGTACTTTTTGGTGTTGATGATTTCTTTTCACCCCAATATTTTTCTATCATTATTCTACCACATCTACTATTTTTGATTGTTTTGCGATTATAGTTTCAAAAACAAAAGGTGAATCTTTTAACCATTCATTTACCTTTGTTTCCGCGACACTTACTGAATCACATTCTACTAAATAGACTCTACGAACTTTCTTTTCTTTTACTCCGTTTTTAGTTTGAATTTCTTCAATGAATACAACTGTTGCTTCAAAATACATTTTAACTCCTTATTTTATAACCCCTAATAGTTCTATAATCATAGCCATAGCATTGATTTCTTTATCAACTACTTGACTATCTGACAATTCATATCTTGCAATAATCAAAATACATTCTGCAACATGACCTTTACCATAATTATCTACTTCATCGTATAACAACCGAAATAAATCAGCAAAATCTGTAATTTTGTTGTCTACCAATAACTGTCTTATATCTTTAAATGCGTTTTTCTTATTTTGTGTTTCTAAAATCTTTAATAATTTTAATTTATAATCATTCTGTATAATACTTGAAGTATCTAATTTAAGTTTACCATTAACAACGTTTCTTTGAGCTGAATTGATAACTCTACGAATATCCGGATAACTACTATCTACTAAAACTTTTATATCTTCCATAGAATCCATAACATTTTCTTCTATTAAAATATCATGTAAATGTTTTGCAACTTCACTCTTAGATGGTGGTATAATCTGAAATGATTGGCATCTACTTTGAATCGGATCAATAATTCTCTCTACATAATTACAAGTTAAGATAAACCTACAATGTTTACTAAATGTTTCCATTAGGTTTCTTAGTGCAGCTTGAGCATTTGGTGTAATGTAATCACACTCATCTAATATAATAATCTTTAAGTCTTTAAAACCGACAGTTGAAGCAAATTGTCTAACTTTATTACGAACTGTGTCTACACTATTTTCATCAGATGCATTGATATAAAGATAATCGCATTCTATATTATTAACGAGTAATTTGGCGAGAGTGGTCTTACCTGTACCAGCCTTCCCGAAGAACAAAAGATGTGGTAAGTCGCCACTCTCCAAATAAACCTTGACTTTACTTTTTAGATGTTCATTTCCAATGTAATTGTCAAGACTGGAAGGTCGATACTTTTCTACCCATAAATAATTAGACATTAATCTGCTTCAGTTGTAGCTACTAACCAATATGTAGCGGTGTAATGATCTATTTTAAAACTAATTTTAGCTAATCCTTCACTACTAACTTGTAAGTATGCACTTTCACATTCTTTATTAGCAACTAATATATTACTAAAGTAGTCTGCATTAAAAGAAACATTATCAATTGAACTAAACTCTGAAGTAACTACTGGTATCGTAACTCTATTAGTATTTACTGAAGAATATCCTATAACTAACTTTGTAGATGATTCATTAGTGATAACAGTAAAAGTAGATGTATCTTGTAACGCAGACTTACCAGATATAAACTTATTGATAACTGAAGGTGTCATGTTTATACTAAGTTCAAAATTAGGAATAGTTTGTAGTTGTGGAGGTTCATTTATAATTGAAGGATCACTTAACATATAATTAACTGATGACGCTGAATCTGATATTTTCATTGAAATCGTTTTATCACCCGCTTTTGTTACTGAAACATCAATGTCTTCATCTAATACAGATAGTAACTTTAATAACTGTTCAGTAGTATAAATACCTATATTCGCGTCTTCAAAATTCCATTTATCCATTATAATTGTACCTAATAATGTTTTGTCACTTGATACGAATCTTGTACCTAACTTTTGTTCATTTGACTCACTTCTTAATACTACTGAGTCAGCTATACCATTCAAATAATATTTATTGATAAAGCGTACTAATCTTTGTTTATTCATAACTTCTCCTATTAATTGTAACTATATATACATATATATTAGTTTGTTTTCTTAAAATCAAAAAAATCTTTCTATTGTTTTAGAAGCGTCTGTTGGTTCATCCCAACCAAGAGCTTCATATAACATCATTATCTTTTTATGTAAAGCTTGTTTATATAATTTCTCAGGATTTATATATTGTCTAATAAAATCTAATACTTCTATAGGGTCTTCATAACCTTTATACGCTATAGTATTTAATCCTAAAGGGTTTTGTTTTAAATATATCCATTTAATCTTATCACCATTAGATATTCCAGAATATTGTCTTGATATTTTATTATACTTTAAAAAATCATTATAGTATAGAGCACTCTTTACGTGTACTGGTGTTCCTAATTTATGTGATTTAAATATGTCCCCATCAACATTTTTATATTTTTTTAACCCTTTTACACTAATTGGAATAGCTATTTTATTAAAATCCATAAGTTTCATACTATCTTTAAAATTAATAATAAACTCATCTAACTTTTCTTTAGGAACATCCATTAATATATCTTCTAATACTTTACTTAACATTTCTCTCATGGCTACAGGAAAACTTGAACGAACTGTATCTAAACCTTTAATCATCATTTTATTGACTTTTTTACCGTTGTCATTAATAATTTTAAGTCCATATCGTTTCTTCGTAACAAACAATCCACTCTTAGCTATAACTTCTTGTTTAATATCAAATCTATGTTTATCTAAATTACAAAACTTCTTAGCAAAATAATCATAACCTTTATTTAAATATACTTGTACTTCACTTGCTATCTCTAAAATAGCTTTTGACATTTTATCTTCACTCTTAACATCTAAATCAGGAAATCTTTTTTTAACTAATGGTAACGCTGAATAAAAAACTGAATCAGTATCAATGTAAATACAATGGTCTTTTGTGTCTTCTAACTCTTTATTGTAAAATACATTACCTATCTTTCTTGTAAACTTAATTAAAGATTGACCAGTAGACGTTACAGCTTCTGCATTATCTAAATCATAAAATCTAAATGCTGGAAGTCCAAGTACACCATATAAACTATTTAAAACAACTTTTTGAAGGTATTGTCTTCTATCAAAATATTCAGATTTTTCTTTATCACCCGCCTCGTGAAACTTTCTTGATAACTTTCTATATTCAACTCTTTCATCAAACCATTTTCTTAATAACGCTGGTAATAGTCCGTCTTTATCTGAACGGTACATTACACCATTTGTAGCAATTCCTATTTGTTCATTATCCATCATACGTTTTAATTCTGTTTCTGTATATCTATTCAATACATTTCCATCTTGAGTAAGTGAATATGTTTTTTTGTTATCTTTTTTCAAAAACTCTTCAGGATTCCAACCTTCTATCTTACCAAGTTTAGTTTCAGGTGAAATGTTTAACGACATAATACAAGACGGATACATTGATGTAATATCTAAATCATACACCCAATCGTGTTTACCTGATTGTGGTTCTTGTACATATGCACCTGCAAACTTTTCTATTTTAATACTCTTATCTCTCTTGGGTTTATTAGGAGCTATAATATTATTTTTTCTTAAATAAACTAAAATAGAACCTTCCAAATAACGAGAACTCATAAATACATCTTCGTATGGAACGTGACCTAAATGAGCCAAACCTCTCGCTATTTCAATAAAATCTAATTTATCATCTATCTTTTTAACTAATTTTACGTCTTGTAAGTTATACTCTACAAACTTATTTAAATCATTTTCATATAAATCATTAAGTGTACCTTCATAAGCAACTTTCTTTTCACCAACTTCATATTCACCTATAGCATCTAATCTATATGATGGTCGTTGACTAAATGTATACTTTTTATATAAAGCTAAATAATCTAAAATACTTACACCTGCTATTTTATATCTATTCTGAAAATCACTCCATTGAACAATATTAATAGGTGATAATAAATTAGCAACATTCTGTCCTACAATTTGACAAGCTCTATTATACAAATAAGGAACATCAAAAAATTCTACATTCCAACCAGTTAAAATAGTAGGTTGAATTTCCATATACTTTTTAAAAAATGCATTTAATAAATCGTATTCATCTTTAAATGATTCTATAATATCACCACTATTACTAGGTTCCAATTTATTAGATGGGTCTAATGTATAACAAAAATATTTTTCTAATATAGGATCATTAAAAGCTATTGAAGTTATTTTATTTTCAGCTTTTTCAATATTCGGAAATCCATCTGTAACTTCTACCTCAATATCAAATATCATCACTTTATGTCCGATAGAAGCTTCATCTGAACCTGTATAATTATCTACTAATACTCTTATCTCAGGATTAACATCAGATTCAAATAAATCTGGTTGATCTTTATCCCAATCAGAGACTCTTTTTAATTTATCACCGTACAAAGAAACATAATTACCAACTCTATTTTTTACATAGGCATACTTTTTGTAACGAAAAGTTTGATGACCAAACTTATCATCCCAAATATGCATTTTATTTATTCTTCTATCGTAATAGATGTTTTGATACATTTAGATTAGGAAATCCCTATCTGTCATATATGAATATACGAATAAAAAGCAATACAAGTCAAGCACTTTTTATTAATTCTCCAGGAATTTCACAACTTTCGTTGTTGCAGAACTTATCTACTTCAGCCTCTTCACCTTCAACTCCTACGAAACTTAAATGTCCAAGTTTTTTAACTTGTTTATTATATTCTTTTTCTGTAATAGCTTCATAAGGCATTTGTTTGTAAGCACCATAGTCATGTCTCGGTAATAATGATATACCCTTTAATTTATATTGAAAATAATTTAAAACGTGTGATAATTCATCTGCTTCTGTTTCTGGATTAAATGTAGCTGTACAACTTACTTGGTTATCTGCCCAATGTCGTTGTAAGAACGCGGCTAAACTGAATTGTTCCCAAATCGAAAGTTCAGCCGCAGTTCTTATACCCTCACCTACATCTACCGGTACTTCTACAACCATTGTAGAATCTTCTGAACCGAAGGCTGGTTCTAATTTATAACCTGCTTTCTTTAACGGTCCTATTAATTCTGAATGTTTGGATAATCTCATTCTACGTATATAAAATCTTGACTCAGGATAATGCATTCCTGGAGTTGCCCCTACTAATAATGAAACTGTTCCACTCGGTTTAACTGAAGTAGTTTTAATTGATTTAGGTATAGCGAACCAATCTGAATATTGTTTATCCCAATCTTGAATAACATCATATCCGTTTTCTAACCAATCTTTTAATTCTCCTAAACCGTGATTAGTAATGAACTGTGCAACTCCACTAACACTACACCCAATTCTTCTATTTCTTAACATTACTCTATTAGTATCAGGCCAATGTGTTTTACCTAATGTTACTGTTTTGGCGTACAAGTAAGCATATTTTAATGTACGAGCATAATCCTCAAATGAATCGTGATTGTTTGGAAATGTCTCTACTAAACAACACAACTCATATGATTCAAGTGTTTGTTCAAGACAAGGATTTCCACCAGCTGCTCTATGATCTTTATCATCACCACCGTTTTTCATACGAGAGTAGTATCTCATATTTTCTAACCACGCAAATCCAGGTTCACCGTTGTCTACAATTCTTTTACACACATCAGTATAATCCATACCTAATTCTGCAAAGATTGAATTATTTGATGTCCAACCATATTGTTCTCTATGTTTATTTACTTTATAATTTTTTAAATCTAAATATTCTTCTGAATTGGGGTCGCCAAATACAATTTCTGCTGTTCGTCTTACGTTACCTGCTACTACACATTTTCCTATAAGATTCATAATATCAACAATCGTTGTTACAGTTATTGGTTCTCCACTATTTTTCTCTAATACTTTTCTAATTTCTTCGTGTACTTCTTCTAATGGTTCAGGACCTGAACTCACTCCACCAAATCCCTTAATTGGAACTCCTGCTGGTCTAATCTTTGTATAGTCAAACTCAATTGGTGCCTGTCCATGAAAATAACTCTCTAATAATAGTTTAAGTGATTCTACCCAACCCTCACGAGTGTCTGGTATTTCAAAAGTTTGGTCATCTCTACTTTCATCTACACCCTTAACTACTATTTCACCTGCACCTTTTGTATCAAAACCAACTCCTACACCTAACATACTGGCATCCATTAAGAAACAGAATGGTTTTGAGTAATCTTCTTTAAGTGTGGAAGTAGATACGAATGCACAATTGTTAAGTGCAGCATATAACTTCTTTTCTTCAGTTATTGGAGTACCCATTGCCCATAATCCACGACCAGGTGGTAAGAACTTCATATTAAACATTCTATCATACATCTCTTGAGCTGAACGTTGAGCTTGCCAAGGGTTCCATCCAAGTTGATATTGATTAATCCACTTCATCTGCATGGTATAAGTTCCCTCTACAACTCTTTGGACGGTTTCCCACCATCTCTCATTTTTTCCGTTTTCTTTGATTCGAGAATATGTTCTCATATAAACCAATTCACCTAACCCATTAAAACCGAATGGTGGTCTTTTTCTTTTATATTTACTTATAAAATTTTCTGATAACTGAAATTTTTCCATTTAATAACACTCCGTCTTGATATTACTTAACCTACAACAAACATAAATATAATATATATACATCATTTACTCGAATCCTTCAACCTTTTTTTCCATATCCTTATATTTATTTGCCAACTCTTTTCTTAGAAACTCTTGACTATTATCCATCTTACTTTGAGTCTCCTTACCGAACTTACTACTACCTTCGTGTATCTTAATTACACCTATGTTAGTATTTATAGTTGATGGGTATGTAACACCATCTATACCAAATCTATTTTTTATAATATGAAACCTACCTGTATTAGCAATCTTATCTTCTACTTTTCTACTCATACTCATTACGAAATCTGAAGTCATAACTTTACTATAATCTTCAGCTACTTTATCAGCACCAATCACATCTTCTTCTAACGCTGAACGATTAGCTTGAGAAGCAGTCCATATGGGAATCTCTAGTTCACCGGCTAATCCTCTCAAATCTTCATAGATATTACCAATAGCATGTCTCTTTTCTCTAAAGTTTCCTGTAGGCATCAATATATCTGCGTAATCAACTAAAACAACATCAGGTTTCACACCACTCAACTCAATTTGTTTTAAATGTGATCCTATTGTTTGTACACCAGCAGCTTTTGTTGGAAAGTATTTAATTAATAACTTACCTGGTAATTTTGATATTTTAGATTTAACATCATCTTTATAGTATTTTATATTAGATGTTGTTACACCAGTAAAAATAGAATCATATCTTAAACCGACATAATTTTCATTTAACTCTAAAGTATAATGTACAACTGTTTTACTTTGTTTTAACGCTCCTGCACCTAAAGCTTGTAATGTCCAAGATTTACCTATACCAGCTGGAGCAACAATAACACCAAGTTCACCAGTTCCTAACCCACCGTCCATAATTTCATTTATTACATCCCACGGAGTTGGAGTTGTTGTTCTAGCTGATTCTTCAAGTCTTGACTCTAAAGAAGTAATATAATCGTGACCTAAATCTCGTGTTGTTCCCGCTTTCATAGCTTCATCAATAATAGACTTTATACCATCGTAATTCTGATTTTCTAATAAATCTACAGATTCTAAAATAGCACTTTTCAATGTTTGATTTTTACAAAAGTCTAATGTCTGAGTTTGTACAAATTCTAAATCTGTAGCTTCAATATTTTTCCAAACATCCCTAAGTTTATCTACAACACCAGATTTAAGTACATCATTATCTATTTCATCTATTTTATACTTTATAACTTCAAGTGTTGGTTGTTTTTTATATTCGTAGTAATAATCTTTTATTGTTTTAACTAACCATTTATTTGAGTCTGAATCAAACATGGATGAATTTAATATATCACTAATAGTTTGAATGAACTTTACATCTCGTAGTAAAGACGCTATAATCTTAGATTGAAATGATGTTCCGAATTGTATTAGTGTTTCACTCATGCGTTTTCTCTGCATAATGATTTAATTGGTTAAAATTAGTAAGTAACCAACTGTTAAGATTTGGAAGTGCTGTATATAACTTATCTTCTAAAAACATCTTTTGAAACTTATATTTTATTAACCTATTAATAGGTTCATTAACTCTTTCTACTATTTTCGTTTTTGTAGAACCTGAAATATCTACTTCTGATAATTGCATTAACTTATAATTCAATTCTATAACATCTTTTGATTCTGGTAATTCTGCAATAACCTCATCTATATTAACTATACGGTTCTCACTCAAAAATGGTAATTTTTTTTGGATTGTTTTCAACCCTAAACCTCTTACACCAGGTATGTTATCTGATTTATCACCATCTAATACTCTATACCAAATAAGGTTATGAGATGAAATACCAAATTCATCTAATACAGAATCTTCATCATACATTTTCTTTTTAGTCGGACTCCATATCTTAATTCTACCATTCGCTAACTGAAGAAAATCTTTATCAGTAGACATAACTGTAATTTTAGAATCAGTAAGAACTTGTCTGCATAGATAACCAATCGTATCATCTGCTTCAATGTTATCATAAGATAAAACAGTTACAGGTAAAGTATCTAAATACTCAACAACTCTCTGTATCTGCATAATCATATTCTGTTTCTCATCTTCAGGAGAAGCAAAATCATACGCACGATTTACTCTATACTTTGTTTTTCGTTTTGCTTTATATTCAGGATATAACTTCCTACGGCGGGTAGACCCACCCTTACCATCAAATACTATGATGACACGAGTAGGTCTAAACATATTTATAGTGTAACCAATACTTCTTAGAAAACCAACTATTCCACCAACGTGAATACCATCATCGTTAGTAGTCGGTATAACACTAAATACTCTTATGAAAGTATTTAGACCATCTATTATAAGTACTTTATCATTAGGTTCGCCGCTATCTAAAGAGCCACCTTTCTTCTTGATTTCTTCAAGAATGGAAAGATATTTAGCATTACTCACTTAATTCCTCTTCAACAACCACATCGTCAATACCGAAATTCTTTTCATATTTTAGAATAACTTTATCACAAATTAAGTTGTAACAGTGCTCTCTGAAGTCTTTATCTTTAAGTTGTTCACCCCAATCTTTAGATTGAAATTTAAGTTCTTTACCCTTATGATTTTTCATAGTATACCACGCTCCACCTTGTTTCACTAAGTTATGTTCTTTCATAACTTTTAACCAACTACCATCGTCATCGATACCTGTTTCAAAATAAAGTTCAAAATCGGCATGTCTCATTGGAGGTCCAAGTCTATTTTTGATAACTTGAGCTCTCATTTTCATACCAATATTATTACTCTTTTTATCTTTAATTTGACCAAGATTTTTTAATCTGATACGTGTTGAGGCGTGGAATGGTAATGCTTTACCACCACTTGTAGTCCAAGGGTCTCCGAACATAACTCCAAGTTTTTGTCTGAGTTGATTAGTGAATATTAAAGCTATCTTCTGTCTACCAATCATTTGAGTAATCTTTCTCATAGCTTTTGATAGTATGATTGCTTTAGATGTAGCCCAACCATCTTTATCGAACTCAGCTTCTAACTCTACTTTAGTTGTAGCAGCTGCTAGTGAATCTACAAGAATAGTTACTAACCTATCTTTATCTGATTCACGAACTTTAACAACAATCTCTTCAATAGCTGAAAAGATATCTTCTACTGTTTCTAAATGTAAATATAACATACTCTGTACATCTACACCTATAGAACTAAGAAACTCTGTACTAACGGCTGTTTCCGTGTCTATATATACCGCTACACCACCTTTTTTCTGAGTTTCAGCTAACGTATGAGCCCCAAGTAGTGATTTACCACTAGATTCCAATCCGTTAATTTCAGTAATTCTACCGACCGCAATACCACCGTTAGGTTTATTTGATATTGCTAAGTCTAGCATAGTAGAACCTGTAGATACAAAATCCTTTATATCAGTAGGTGTTGTATCTGTACCATCAAGGAAATATGCAACTTTCATATCCTTGAATTGTTTATTTAAGGTGTCGGCTAAGACACCAGCCAATTCATCTCGTGTTGACATAAAAATCTCCTATATAAATAGTGAGCAGTTAGGCATACAATAACAGCCAACTCTGTGCTTCAATCTGTAGACTGCTGCCCACTATAGTTTTTTTATTTAGTTATTAAATAAATCATCAAACGCATCTGATGTTTTCTTTGAATCATAAGATTTTGTTTTAGAAACAGTTTCTTTTGTTTCTTCTACTAAGTCTTCTTTACTTTCTGAATCTCCGTTAAGATATTCATTAAGAGCCTGAGTCAACTCATCATAAGAACGTTCCTGATAGATTTCAGTAATATTCTTTTGTGACTCTTTGATTGATTCAAGTACAGCTGCATCTTCTGTAATTGGAGTTTGATTTGGCTTCACTCTGATTGTCGTTGAGGGAAAGGATTTACCTGTTTCCTCAGCAGTTTTGAATTCTACAGCGACATCACGACCATTTACTGGGTCTGTAATATCACCATAGTCTGGGTCTGCGATAATGGATAACAGTTCTTGATAAACTGTCTTACCAAAACCCCAAAAACGAACACCTTCTTTTTCTTCACCACGAACCACGACTGGAGCAAAAGTTCTCATTTTTGCTTCAATCTTTTTACCTAAACGATAGTCATCTTTTGAACCTGTTGATTTGAGTTTTTGAGCAAACTCTTCCATTGGATCAGGTCTACCAAATGAAATTGGTGAAAGATAATTCTTATCACCTAAACCATAATGAAAGTATAATTCAATAAAAGGGTTATCTCTGTTGAACTTGTAAGGAACTATTCTGACAATCTGTGTACCTGGTTGAGGTTTCCAAAGATTAGAAGTTCTTGTGTTTGTTGTTTGAAGTTGATTAAGACGTTGCTTGATTGCATTTAAATCCATTTTTCATCTCCTATTTTTAATTAGTTAATTAGTATTTTTTAATCAAGTGTAACCTTGATACATAAATAAGTATAATCGATTTCTCGAAAATACAATTATTTTTTTTCTTTATCCCAAGTTTTTACATCTACTATGGTATAAATTCTTGTTGGTATTTTATTTAAGCCTTCTTCATTGGTAAGTAGTAATGAGTTCTTATAATTCTCCCATTCTATAGGAAATGTCTTATCTAACTTACCACCATTCAATTCACGAATTAAATCGTTTAGTGCATTTATAGTATAAAGTGTGTTTGTATTCTTCTTTCTATGAAGTGAAATAGTATCTGGAATACCTTGCATAAAATCTTCATCATATTCTACATTATATGTACATATTAGTTGATGATGGTCATTTTCATTCTGAAATACATAGATTTTATTAAACACAATATCATTGCATGCTATAATAATATCTACTGATTCATAGAATCTATTACGTTTAGTGAATGTGCAAAGTAGTTGTGTTCTCATTATTTTGTAACCTTATTCTTCATGCATTTCTGCAAATCCTTACCAAAGTTACCCATAACTGAATTATTACCAACTCCTTTAGTACTATATTGTTCTTTTCCAATTTCAACAGAATCTCCACCTTCTTCAGAATTAAAAGATATACTACCACTCTCAGCATCAGGTTTTAGAGTTGATCTTAAATGTTCAAATAATTTCTGTCTACCTTCCTTTGAATTTACATCACCACTATACCCACTCAATTTTGCTAAACACCCTCTAATAGTTTCAGAATTTACATTATACCCATCAATACTCATATCACCAATATCTTCTTCATCTCCATGAATATATCTATCCCAATGCATCTGTTTCATATAAGCTTCTATATAAGCCTGACCGTTTGGTCCGTTTTCTGGTAGTACTGGTGGTGTATCAGGATTCTCTTCTCTCCATTTTTTATCTGAGTCTTCTAACTCACCAACTATTTGTTTATGAGCTGTGTTCATTGCGTCTCGTGTTTGAGCCCCTACATTTTCAATCCAATCCATTTCTTCAGATAACATTACATCTAAAGTATCCATATCAAAAGACTCTGGTGAATCATCACCTTTTCTACTTTTATAACCATTTAAAACATCCAAAGTCATTTGTTTTATCTCATCATCAGACTTATCTGGATATTTTGTTTTTAATCTATCATAAACTTCCCTTGATTTCTTAACATTATCAGAAAGTTTTACAACAAGTTTTCTGATTGGACCCGTATTATCTCCATCTTTAGCCAGTCCGATTACAGCTGCTGCAATATCATCATCTGAGTATGGTGGTTTGATTCCATTTTTCTCTAACCGCTTATTAATTTTTTTACCAACACCCGTGTTAGATTCCATTGTAGATTTAATATCGATTAAATAATTTTTTCTACCTAGTGAACCACCATCAAAATTTTTAAATAAACTACCACCTCTATTTCTTCTGGACCATTTTCTCTCGTCTTTAACATTTTCTCTAATAGATTCACCTGGTCCAAAAGCGGCCCTTTCAACTAATTTAGCCCCTTTTATTGAAATTCTTTTGGTAGTATCTGCCACAGCTTGTTGCTGTTCTTCAGAATGGTCGTAAGTTGAACCAACAGATTTAGTTGACTCTTCCATTATCTTACCTCTTTGAATAATAGTAGAATTAAAAACTGGATCAGAAAAGGCCTTTTTATTAGATGTATGTTTAAATCCTATTTCACCTTCTTCCGTTTCGTATAAGACTCCAGTATCACTATCTTTTCTTTTTTTAATAAACTTTAATTGTCGTTCATAATGTTCTATGGCCTTTTTATTACCAGACTTTTTTGCTTCCTCTAACTTCTTTTCAAAGAAATCAAGTAATTGTTTTTTAGAACTCCCTTTCTCATTAACAGGATCCATTACTGCCATAGGATATGGTGAACTTTGTGGTTCTTTAAATCTATATCCTTTATTTTCTTTTAATTCTTTAATTTCATTTTGTCCAGTCCTATGTGCAATAGCTAACCATACTCTAATGTCTTTATCACTCATACCTTTACTCATAGGTGAATTTCTAACATCATCAAAATGTTTATCTATAAATTCTTCTTCTGTCATATCAGGATTTTCATTGACTTCTTCTAATGCTATACCACCATACATTTCACCTACTGCAGAACCACCTGTGCCCGGAGGATTTTTTTCACCCCTTACTATCTGATCTCTTTCGTCTTTAAAATTTAATTCTCCATCTTCTTTTTCAGGTTCCTCACCTTTTTCAACTTTTTTAACATCTTCTGGTGAAGCGTCTTTCTTAACTAAATCTTGAGTATCTGGATTATGATTTTGAACTGAATAAACATTACCACTTTTTTTATTCTTGACAATATCAACTTCATTTAAATTTTGTAACAACTCGTCTATAACTTCAAATGGCCATTGATTCTCAATCAGTATTTGGGATAAATGATATAAGTGTGCAGAATTACTTGGATTAGGTTGTCCATCATCTACACGATATGCCCATTCTTTTACTATTTTATCTAAATTTTTAATCATATAAACTTCTCTGTAATATCCTTCATTTCATGGTAATTTAATCCCCAACTAACTTTAACAGGATATTTACCATCTTGTTCTAATATCTTTTTAACTTTCTTCAAATAATCTAAACCGTCTTCCATATTAAAATCAAATAAAAAACTATCATAACTATATAGTACTAATTTACTTTTATAGTCTTTTATTTTAGAAATTAAATTACTTAACGCTTTCATATTGTTTTCCGTTTCCATTAACTGTATCGTATAATTAAACAATTTATTAGCGTTCATATCAGTTAAATTTTTTCTATATATCTTCTTACTATAAATATCTGAAACAATAAATTCTTTAGATTTATAGTCATCCCAAATTATATTAATATAATCGTGAACTTTACTAAAGAATGGATTTATCTGAATCACTTCAATTGGAATATGACCATATAAATACTGAAAAGATCGGTTTTTAGACTCTTGATAATCACACCCATAAAACTTAGACATATGTTCGTGAACTGAACCATCGGGGAATTTATAATCTATCTTGTCTGCAATCAATCGTAGATGATATGCATCATAGTCCATCTCTACTAATACGCCATTTTTAAATCTACTAATATAAGGTTTTCTACTTCCGTCTTTCTTATTCAATGCAGCAAAGTTAGTACCACCAAATCTATTAGATGGTCTACCAGTAGATGTAAATACATTATATTCACTATAAACCAACTCAGTCGTTGTCTGTAAACCATTTGATTCTATATAAGTTAAGTTATCTAATATTTCATTATTATATGACACATTGACATATTCGTTATATTTTGTAATCGTATCTTTAACAACTTTAGCTAATTCACGACAATATTCTAAATGTTTTAAGACTGGGATAATTGTATTTATATTTTCTTTTTTATAGTATCTCATATTAAAAAAGTTATGAGCATTAGTATCTATTGTTTCTACACTTAACGGTAAATTTGTACCCATATAATGCATAAGATTTACATCAATCACATTATCTAGTTTTATAAAATGATTTAACCTTTTCCTATCGTAAGTATATTTTCTTGTATCTGATTCTAGATTTGGGATGTCAATATTTAGTGTTTCACTATGATCAAACGGAAGTATAAACTCTTCACCATTTAATAATTGAACATATAACAATGATAATTTATTATCAACTGGATGTTTATTATTATCACAAGATATAGGTATTAAAATACTATCTTCTGATTTATATTTCTTTATAAACTTTTTAAGTTGTTTTTTATTTTCTACTAATATATTCATTTAACTATTAACATTTTTTCATGTCCTAAAATAACGTCAGGTATGACATATGACTTATAACCTTTTTCTCGAGCCTTCACTTGAAATATAATATCTTCAGATTGTTCTGAATAAGTTTGGTCAAATGGATTTTCTACTTCTTCAAATACTTCTTTTCTCACTAACATCCAACCCATACCATTAGCATATACTTCTATAGGTTGATTAGTACTTAAATCATTATCTGTAGTATATAAAAGTTCTCTACTATTCTTATGGCACGCATAAGTAACTGGTATATAATTATTTGTAAATTTACCACCAGGTGGTTGTAGATGATATAACCCTGAAACAATATGTTTATCACTAAAAAGTAATTTGAAAAAATCACTTGTCTTAAAATTTGTATCACTATCTATCCACATATAATAATCTGGATTCCATGTTTTAGCTCTACGTAAAACTTCTGTTCTAGTTTTATTTATTATCGGGTGATAATTTCTGAATAGTTTCCAGTCAATAACAGAATCTAAGTTTTCAATATATGGACTTGAAGTTAAAGTTTGAGTTAATTCTGTCCAATTTTCGAGAAACCATCCTGTAAAATCTTTACCGGGAACGCAAAATGCGATTTTCATATATAACCTTTATTTAATAATATATATTAATCAAATTTCAATAATAACAATTTTTTTTGTAAACTCTCTGTTGAATTTTTTGGTGGTTTCCAAAGTTGTAATGGAAATAAAAGTTTACTTATACCTGGATAGTTTATTTCTTGTAATCTTATTGTTCTTCTGTTATCTCTAATTACTTCTTCTCTTTTACCAGATATTCTCCATCGGAAAGATGTATATCTATAAAGATTATTTTTTTTATTGAAATCTTCTTTTGATACTTCAAATGTATCTGCATTACGGTCATTAGCTTTTTGTGTAAAATATCTTGTAATTCTACCAATTCTATAATCACTTTCAGACGGATTTACTGGTGTTATTTCTGGATATTCTTGTCGTGTTAATGACTTTAAATTAGAATATGTAGAAAACATTGTTCTACCCTTTGTTCTTTTAATCACTTTTGAATTTGAAGTATCTGTTATTCCTGTTAAATATACTTCTTTTTTACTTAAAGTATAATATACTGAATATACCATACCTGGTCTAACAAATCCACCTGTTTGTTCATAAATAAACTCTTGTGGTTTTGTATATAAACCTTGAATAGTTCTTTCAATGTTTGCTTTTATCTTTCTTATCTGTTTTTTATTTGACATAATTTTATTCTTTATTACCAGGATTTGATGGTGTTACAACTTCAAGTGGTTGTTTTTCACCATAAGTCTCTTTTAATTTATTAGATTGTTCTTTTATCTGTTTAGCGTCCATAGATGCTTTTGCTTTATTAAATTGTTTTGTAATATCAGGTTTATCTAATATTTTTTCAACCTTTATCTCTTTCAATCTTTCTAAAGTAGACCTCATTTTACCTGATATACTTACTGTCCACCCACTACTATCAACAGTATGACCTACATCAAATATTTGAAATAACGTTTCTTGTTGATATCTCTTTGGTAAATATGTAGAATGAAATGAGTTTCCAGGTAAAATACCTCCTATTCCATCTATATCTAATTCCATATTTAATGGTAATAACAACGGTTTTGATGTTTCTGTAGTTGTTGTTTCTGTAGTTTTTAAAATAGTTGTATTA
>Ga0209349_1000578_pt1 | contig 18542 bp, 22 predicted proteins | sample ETNvirnome_2_130_FD_184067 | JGI IMG/M metagenome (GOLD analysis project Ga0209349, IMG submission 184067) | Marine viral communities from the Pacific Ocean - ETNP_2_130 (SPAdes) (version 2) | ecosystem: Environmental > Aquatic > Marine > Oceanic | place: Pacific Ocean | collected 2013-06-22
AACTTCTCAAAATCTATACTATCTTTATCAATAGTAAGAACACCATAATATTTCTCAACATCAGCGTCCTGAAAAGAAACTGTATAGGGTGTTCCTAAAGTTGTAACTAACCCCTTCTCACAATATCCATGGATATGCCCCAAGAAAGTGAGATTATTAAAGTTATCAAGAGTAATATCAGAATCGGCATCACCAAAAGAGTTATAGACACCAAAATAGCCGAAATGCCCAAAAACAATATCATCCTTAGGAACTTCCAGCAAAGCATCTTTAATGGTTTGATTATCTTCATAATGTGGAATAAATGTTGCGTGTTTATAATAACCTAAGTTAAATCTAGATACATGAGTTATTACCTCCACATCCTCATTAGAGGTACGATGTTTATTTCTAAATAAACTTAGTGCCGTAATGCCATCATCTGCTTTGGTCTCAGCGTCATGATTTCCTTTTAGAACAAAGACCCTACATGGAGAGAAATATTTTAGAATATCTTTAAAGGCTAACATTACACTAGGGGTTGGGCGGCGATGCATAAAAACATCACCTAGAATAATAACCCCAGTATAATGAGAAGTATCATAAGTCTTCTTTATAGCCTTCACCTGGGCCTCTAATTGGCCCATATATTTATTCTCCAGATGAAGATCCGTAATAAGAAGATATTTTTGTTTAATCATGCCACAAAATAATCTTGTATATCTTGAATGTTCGTTACTTTACTTTCGTCATACTGAACCCCTACCCCATCCCCAAACGAGTACCCCACTTCAGTCTCAATAGCAAGCGGTACATCTAAATCTATCCCAAATTTCTCTCTAGCGTAAGGGTAGTTTACCATCTCATCATAGATAATCTCACAGGCAGATTTCACCTCTTCCTTAGGAGAAATTAATTCAATACTATCATGAACAGTACTTACTACCTTAGATTTCATCCCAAGCCTGCCAAACTTATTCCTAATGCCTAATAGGCTACATAAAAGAATATCAGACGCAGAACTTTGAATAGTAAAATTTAGTCCTTGGCGCAAAGCTCTATTCACTACTTTACGATCCCTACTATCGACATCGGGGAGGTTGCGCCTTCTACCAAAAATTGTATACGCATATTTATTTTCTCTAATAAAATCATTCACATGATCCATAAAGCTAAAGATGCCTGGGTAGGCCCGTTGATAATTCTCAACTACCTTCTCAGCCCTTTTCCTAGAGATCCCCATAGTCTCTGCTAAATTAAACGCTGATCCTCCATACACAATAAGGAAGGAGGTAGACTTAGCAATCTGACGCTCTAACTTGGTTATTTTCTCAGCCTCCTTATTGAACACCATAGTAGCCGTATAAGTATGAAGGTCTTCTCCAGACTTAAATGCTTGTTGCATATTACCTTCCTTAGCAATATGAGCCAACATCCTAAGTTCCATAGCAGAATAATCTACCGTAATAAAAGCATGATCTTTTGGGGCCACAAAAATGGACCTAATATTATTTTCCGTCTCTCTAGGTAATGTGTGAAAACTAACCCCCATACTTTTTTTGGCATTATAAGAGGCGCAGCTTAGTCTTCCTGTGGCAGTACCATCCATTCTATAATCAACAAAGATCTTCTTTTTGTTATTATATTTTACAGCATTTTTAACCCCAGTAATATAAGTTTTACTAAGCTTCTCTGATTTTCTAAGATCTAAAAGACCTTCAATAAACTTCTTAGATTCTCGTAGCTGTTCTAAAGACTTCTCCTGAAGTACAGTCTTATTGATTCGCTTCCCCTCTTCTCTGTATTTCCACTTGCTCATCGGGACTTCAACTCCTCATTAATCTGCTCTAACAAAAGTTTAAGGGTAGGTGCGGATACAGAAGGCGCACCATTGGCTGTTCTATCAGGAGGATAGAACTCAAACCCACCTTCTCTAATATATAGGATGTCAGCTAAATCATGATTGCTCGATAAATTATCAGTTTTCTGTACTTGATCAAAATCATACAGACCATCTTCCTGATTAATATTCTTATTAGATAGTTGTCTGCCTACAACCTCCAACTGCTTCATATCTACATCAAGCCCCTCATACTCCATCTCTGAAAAAGCCTCAGTAGCAGGAACAAACACATTCTCTACTAAATTAGTTAAACCTAGCTCCTCCAACTTCTCCGTAATAAGATAGAATAACTTTAGAGTAAAATGAGTATCATAAGCATTCCCCTCACAACAATCATGAAGGGACATCTCACTCCACTTAAAAGTTTTGGGATTAGATATTGTAAGCATTAGGTAACCACATCCTTTAATAATAATAACATACTTGTTGATCCAATTACCATAGCACAAGCACAACAAAAGGTAATTTTTAATCGTTCTCTAGTGGTCTTACTGTCTATGAAATACTTAATGCTCAAGAAATTAATGAAGGGGAGAGAGAAGCCTAAAAACATCTGGGCTATAATCTGTTCATGTGCGATCAAATAGCCATAACAAGAGGCAACAAAATCCCCCAGAACAGTTAGGAGAAAGACAGTAAGGTATTTCTTTCGCGTCATCTCCATTACAGATTCTCCAACTCAGTAGGAAAGTATAGCTTCACCAAGTCCATCAAGCTCTTAGGAGCATTTTCATTGATAAGATGATGCATAATTTTTGTATCATAGATATTCTTAGGATAAATCCCGTGATTGATTAAAAACTTTACATCAAACTTAGCGTTATGAAAAATCTTCTTATTTTTTGTATTCTCTAAAATCTTTCTAGTAACAACCCAAACATGAGGCTTTTCTTCTTTAGTGAATGGACTATCCTTATGATCTAGTGGGACAACTACAGTCCCTTGCTGGGTGGAAAAGGATATACTCATAATATCATCCGTGAGGAAGTTTAATCCAGTAGTTTCTATATCACAGGCTACAGGTTCAGATGTGTTAAGCAAGTTAGCGCACAAGACATCTAGATCCTTTATAGACATAGCCACTTTATAAGTGAAATCCCCCCGATCTAATTTTTCATAAATATATTTATCTATAGCGTTTTTGATATCAGTCTCAAATAGATATTTATGTCTAGGTTCCTGGATTACAGCAAAAGGATGGAAGATAGGCACAACCGTAGTAGCCTGATCATTTTGAGAGATAAACTTGAAAGACTTCCCACGCTTATCAGTAATTCCGCTCTTTTTAATTAGCATCTTCATTGCCAAGTTCCCACAAGGAAAAACTAATTTAGGCTGGTATTGATCAATAGTCCTCTCCAAAAACTCCCTACAAATCTTCATGTTGCTGGGAGACATATCAGCTTCCTTTACAGAAGGGCATTTCACCGCAGCAGAAGACTTTATACTAAGGTTATTATCAGGTAGTACTTCAGTAATAATGTCCCACTCAGGTCTGCTAAAGGCACTAGACTCACCGTACTGGTATCTTACTGACCCTGAGATGAACAAGATATCGCAAGTACCCTGACCCTCAAAATCCATAATAGAATGAGCAGGCTTATTCTTACTTAGAATTGAGCAGCCATCACACTCGCTAACCTCAGATTTACACCCAGAATATAAACTATCTAACTTACTCATCTTAGTATAACTCTTTACCCTATAATAACATATGACAAAAAATAATTATATAAACAATAAAGAATTTGAAATTCTCATAAAAGCATACAAAAAAGATCCAGAAAAATACGAAGAAGAGCTTTTTGAAACATTTGACCTATTGATCACAAACATAGTAAACTCCTTTAATTTTAGAGTAGATAAAGAAGACGCTAAACAAGACTGCTTTGTACTAATCCTAAAAACCCTAAAGAACTTCAACCCAGAGCATGGTAGCGCATTCAATTACTTCACTACCATCATAGTAAACAACCTCAAGCTAATTTACACAAAAAATAAAAAATACTCAGAGAAGATTAGCAAATACCAAGATATAGTTAATCACCGCAAGCCAAGATTATCATAAATATTAGAAAGATAATCATCTGAGTAAATACTATTCCTATTTAGGATAACCAACTGGGGTACTTTGGTAGTCTTATAAATAACAAATGAATGAGGCATATTATAACTATCAATAATATACAGGGGGAACTTACCCTCATCTTCATTATATGTCTCAGTAACCTTGTCTACTAAAGAAGCGGATAATTTATCCCACAAAGAAATGAAAAGAAGGTAGGTTTTTTTACCACTCCTTCTTTGATCCTTAATGACCTTATTTAGATCATTTTCTTTTTTAAGAAATTTATACTTTAACTTCGGTGTCTTCAGTTGTTTCATTAGAATCTTCAGTTTCCTCTTCAGAATCCTCAACAATCTCCACAGACTCACCTAAGTCTACACCTGATGTGGCCATTTGTTCTTCTACTGCACGAATAAGTTGGCCTTCCATGCTCTCAACCCCTAAAGAGAAAATAGCTTTAATAAACTGATTCTCTGTAACATTATCTGGCTTTACTGTACTCATAAAGTTTTTAAAAGCCATAGACTCTTCTTTGTTTAGTTTTACATAAAGTTTCAAAACATTTCTTCTATCATTTTCGGTAATTTTTATATTCCAAGAATCAAAATCGAGTTTGATACTATCTTGAGTAGTAGTCATTGTGCTATTATAGTACGATATGAAAGATAAATACAACCTATCTGGGATAAAGCCTCAGAAAACTAAATCCCGTACTAACAGTAGGCAGAAGGGGGCTGGGTTTGAACGAAAAATTGCTAAAATCCTTAACGAAACTTTTAATACCAAAGAATTTAGTAGAACCCCTGGGTCTGGGGCTTATGCTACTACGCATAGCTTACCAGAACATTTAAAAATTTACGGGGATCTTATTACCCCTAAAGATTTTAAATTCTGTATAGAAGCTAAGAAAGGATATAACAAAGAAAGTCTGGATAGTCTATTTAATAATAAATCTAACCTATGGAGCTTTATTAATCAAACTATTAGAGATGCTGAAAAAGCTAAGAAAGAACCATTACTAATAATACAACAAGATAGACAACAAATACTAGCATTAACTAATAAAAATATATTCCCTAATAATTTATATAATATAGAAATAAATACACAAGAAAAAACATATTCTATATACTTATTTAAAGATTTACTAGCCCTATCAAATTCTTATTGGTTTATATAATTAAAGAGATTTTCCAGAATATTCTGCTGATTATTTAGGAAATCTTTTAAATAATTTTCAGAAGGGTTACTTTGCTTTGTTTCATCAGTATATGTACCCTCTTTGCCACCTAAATAAGCAAGATTAGCAACATTTTTCATATTTTCTCGACTAGCAGTAACTCTTCCCCGTAACTTAGTACCGTTTCTTTCAAAGTTGATTTTCCCATCTGCGTGAATATCTATAGTTGTAGAGCCTGATTTATGTGTATAACCTTTGTCTTCATCAGTAGGCTCAGTATCAATAAAGGCTCTAAGAGATTCACTAGTATATTGTTTAGCGTCTGCTGCATGAGCCCTATGATATTTTCCATCTGAATCCTTTTGTAATGATCCATCAATTATTGTAGTTGACCTAAGTGGGGCACCCATACTATGAGTAAGGGATGCTAGTAAACATCTACCTGCCTTAGCTGTATCCTTGTCGTTCATTCCCTCTAATACTTTTTGCGTTATCATTTTTCTTTGAAGATAAACTTTTATAAGATCTAGTTCTTTTCCTGGATTTTTTCCCTTCTCCTGCCATTTCCGAGCTTTATTTATCATAGTGGTAAGATCTTCCATATCACCCTCAAAACCCTCCCCCTCAACCCCTTCTTTAAGGACAGCTTCCATATGGTTAATACGAGCATAGGCATCCATCCCTTCTACCGGCTCATTGGCTGTATTCATAAAAGTATCAATTGTTGTTAAACTTTTCTTCAAATCAGCTAACATTTCGCTATACTTACCTTTAATAGTTTCAGCCTCCTCAGAATCAAGCCCAAATTCTTTCATCATTTCTTCAGTAACTTCATTTTTCTCATCCATTAACCTGTCCACAGTATCATGTATATTATTAGATTCTCCTAGTTTTCTATCTCCACCCACATCTCGATACAATTTAGCACTAATATCGTGGGTGTAGAGTGGATTATCTTCGTCAAAAGTATCATCTAAACCATTAGCCTCCATAAATTCTTTTTTATATTTTTTATATACTTTTCCAATATCTTCGTCACTCTTTTTCATTCTAGCATCTATAAAAGCTCTTAGATTCTCATGTGTTCCTTCTTCAATAATTTTATCTACTTTAGTAGAGCTATAGCCATAATTTTCTAAGCCTCGGCGCATAGCAGCTACATCCCAACCACCCTCTAAAATATCCCCCTTTTTCCCACCCCCAGTTTGCCCTCCAACTTGTATTATAAATTCTCGACCCCCACCATTAGTCTTAGAATTTACTCTCCAAAAATCTATAGTGGCTTTTAAAACTCTATGAGTTACTAGCTTCATAATTTGGCCAGCTTTATCATTATCTTTATCACCACCCTCTTTATCTACAAACTCCATTAACTCAGCAAGGAATTCCTCACTTTCTATAACCTCTTCTGTAGCAATTATGGTTCCTTCAACAAGGTTATCAGAAATAACAAACATTTCTTTTAAGTCACTCATCCCCTTACTCCAAACATTCCATGCCATCTTTTTTGCCTGAGGAGTGAGATGTCCCTTCACGAGTGTTTTACCATCAACAAAAAGAGAAGTAAGCATCATCATTCGTTCTGAGGCATGTGCCATCTTACTACTTAAATTACCCCTATCTCCTGATTTATTAGCTTTCTTTTGTTCTCTAATAATAGCCTTATTTTTCTTTAAAAGATCAATAGTAATCCTTCTTAAGGGAGAATTTTTACCGTAAGCAAATGATTTACCAAAATCATCTCCTACCGCATCCCGAAAATAGACAAGATATTTATCTGACTTACCGGGCCTTTCTTGTCTAATATTATGTTCTATAAACTCAAGATCCTCGGGAAGAATTTCTTCACCTTTCACCGAACGAAGAGCAATTTTTAATAAATTATTCTGCTTTTCTAGTGCTGATACTACTTCATCTTTGTCTCCACTAAAATCAATTATTTGGTTAGCTAATGATCCTGGAAAATTACCTAAGAGATTCCACTCAGCAATATTTTCAGGAAATTCTGCAACTTTTTTAATCTGTTCAATAAGGTTTTTAGCTTCATCTAAAAGAGTAGGGATTTCTTCATCAATGTTTTCTAATTCATTCCTTTTTAAAGCGTCAGGGTCTGGATCAATTTCTTCCCCAGGTTGTTTGTCTTTAGTATCATCTTTAGTAGCCATAGAACCTTTTTCTGGGCCACCATCCATAAAAGCTTTAATTAGTTTTTCCCAGAGAGTATCATCACAAACCTTCTGACCTTGAGGGCTCATAACAGGTCTTCTAGGATGAGATCCTAACCCTTCATAGTAAACCCCAACACCCCCAGGATTTTTACCACTCTTAGTTACCTGAAAAGTAAAGTTTGGTGTATTAAAAGGCATATAGGGAGTGCCTTGCCCCGCTTTAGCTTTCTCTAACGCAGCTAATAATTGTTGCTCTGCGGCTGCTCTATCAACTTCTTGTTCATCTACTCTGGTTAGATTAATTCTAAGCTGCCTCTTTTTCAGCCTACTATAACTATCTAAAAGCTCTTCAAAGTAATTTGCCATTATTTATATAATAGTTAAGCTTAATCCAACTAAGGATTAAGCTTAACTACATTTTCATAGTTTTCTAGTCGTTCTCGTTTTGAGCCAAAAAGTCAAACCGGAAGGTTGCCTCAATTGTATGGAACTCGTTAGTAGAATAATTGAATTCTGCTAATTTCCAAGTCTTGGGATAACTACCATAAACTTTAGTAACACTAATAGGCTCCATATCAGCCCCAAGCTGAACAATGTCCATATTAGTTTTAAAGTTGGAGGGGGAAGTATTAAACTTGCTAGTAAACTCCCCAGTCCTTGGATTATAAATAGATTGCATCCACTTATAAAGTTGGAAACTTGTTCTTTCATCTCGTAGATTATCGAAAGTAACTACCAACTCATCAGGACTAGATTTTCCAGGATAAAATACTTTATCATTTACACGATGAACTTCAATATCATCTACTGTAAAACCAATCTGGCTAACTTGTTTAGCAGCCAAAGTTAAAGGTTTAGAAAAAGTACCTGGAGTTAAAATACCCTGACTAGGAGGATGGAAGTGGATTTCCCATTGATAAGCCCTAACAGCATCTAAGTTTTGTGAGATTACAGGTAGCCCACCATTATCTTCGATCTCCCGTCTTAGTTCGGGATTTGATTTTGCATAATAACCATTAATTGACATTTATTAGCCTCCTAGTTTAGCAGCTTGATTGGTGACATTAAGTTCAAAGACAATCATTTCTGCCGCCTTTGTGGGTTTAATAAGAACCTTACACCAGAGTTCATTTCTATCAACTCTTAGGGGTGTATTTGTTGTTTCGTCACACACAACTTTGAATGCAACAATACCTCTTCTTCTAGCAATATCATCTAGAAGAGGGTTAACAAGATTTTCTATCTTCTCCCAAGTGATAGGATCATTGGGCTCGAAAACAAAAGTTCTAGTAGAAGCAAGAAGTGTCTTCTTTAGAACAATCAACAAGCGACGAACATTTACTCTATCTAATGCCGTAGGTGCGCGTTGAGTTGTTCTTTGTCCAAAGACAGTAATTCCTTGCTTGGGGAAATTTACAATGGGGTTTACAACATTACCGTTACCATATAATGCATCCCGATCACCCTGGTTTAATCTTACTTCCACATCAGAAGGCTTAGTTAGGCGACCCCTAACAAAACCAGCAGGAGCAAACCAAGGATCTGATACAGCATCAGTATACACCATTTGTCTAACAGCAAAAATAGCTGGGTCATACCAACGATCCTTACCATCGAAAACACTATAAACCTTTACATGGGGCCAGTATACAGCACCATAAGAATTATTAACGGCAGCAGTTCTAGTATCTTTTAATCCGTTTGTCCAATCAAGAGCATCTTGAACTCCGTTCATTCCCTCTGGGGGAGCAACTACAGCTAAAAAGTTTTGAGTAGTTTCAGCTAAAGAAATTAGATTATTCTGCACATCTTGATCATGTATACCAGGAGCAATAGCTAGAGAAATATCAATAACCTCATCATCTAAAGAATACATACCAGTTTTAGGTGTAGTAGCTTGAGAACCAATTATAGCAGCATCTAAAACATCAGTATCAGCACTCATGCCATCAGTACCACCAACTAGGCTATAAGAACCTTCTACTGGCTTGATGAAGGAAGGGGCTCCATCAAAGCTGGAAGTACCACCATTTATATACTGAGAGAAAGCCATTGTTGCTCCAAAGACATTCCCTACATCAGCAGAAGCACCCCAATAAGCAGCAGTAATACCATCAAAAGATATATCAGTCATTGTAGAGCCAGATACCACATAACCTTTAATTCTATCTGATTTTAGATCAGTATCTCCAATATTAATAGCATCCTCAATAAATGCTCCAGCAGTATCTTTTAAAGTGGTACTGAAATTTTCTCTTACTGAACCATCTTCATTAACTGATAAGAGAATTTCATCATCCCCAAAACTTGCAATCTCAATAGAATTACCTATAGTATCTCCTGCACTATTGGTTGATAGATTATAGCCCGTACCTGGGTATAATGCTTCCACATAATAAGCAGGACCAGCACTAGTAGCAGTATTGGGTATACCCGCCCCATAAGCTGTTATAGTAGTAGCTAAAGCACCATTAATAGTACCAGAATGACAATACTCACCTAATACTGCCACAGCAACATCATTGTGGTCATAGGCTGAAACCACAATTCTAGCAGATCCGCCAGAATATGCTCCACAAATAGCTGCTGATACATCTGTTCCAGCAGAATTCACTATAGATCCAGCAAAAACATTAGCATAAGGAAGATTTCCACCAATTACTGAGCGCATAGCTTCATTTGCCCCTGCAACCCCAGTAGTAGCTGTAATACCTGATGTAATAGTGAAGGATTGGGGCGATGCAAATTGAGCTACACTATTGTTATCATAACTTTGAACTTTTAGTGTAATAGAAGAACTGTTAGGTGTGCCCCAACCATTCCCAACAACATCAAAAGCAGAAACAACTACAGTTGGGCAAGCACCAAAAGGAACCATAGCAGATGCAGCAACACTAGTAGAATCATCAGCAGCCCTAACAAAGTAGATTTGGTTTGTTGCTTCTAAAATCTCTAAAGCTCCTTCTAGCCCCTGACCATAAAGACCCTCCGAAGGAGGTCCAAAAGTGGAAATTAGCTGTTGTGGAGAAGTGATTAGAGTAGGTTTATTAGTAGGGCCTTTTGTAGCAAAACCTACAATACCCACTATGGATGAATTTAGCGTTGGAGAATACTCAGATATGTCCTTTTCTACAACATAAACGCCGGGAGAAACGAAGTTTGGCATAATTTATTTCCTATATTGAGGCTATTTTAATTCTTCTGCGACTATGAAGAACTTTAGCTTGATCAGATACTGCACTATCTTTAACCACTACCGACTCTCTGGGCTTTAACCAGACAAATTTTGAGCCTTTAGAGGTTTTTACACATACATTAATGGATTGGTATCCAGTGTTTTGGAGCTTTTTCATAAAAAATTTCCTTCTATCTTATTTACTATACAATAAGGTATTTATTGCTTTATTTTTTTGAAACCCTTATTTTCCTGTTTCCACTTCATACTTAAGTTGACGGATTTCTCCTGTTGCCGTAACAAGGAACCTAGGGTTTGGAATATAGGTTTGAACCTGGATATCAAAAGATTTCCTAATAATTCTCTCTTCTCTATCTCCCACCTCATAGGCTGAATTATCTGCCTCATTAGTCAAATAAGCCTTTGTTTTTGAACTAAAGGGGGTTCTAACAGCTATACTTGGATTAAACATCAACCTTACTTGTTCCACAAGTTGATCTAAAATAGACTTATACTTAGACCAAACATTAATTGTGTAAGTAATATTAACTGGTTTTGGGGCTAAACTAGCCACTCTATAAGCTCTTTGAGAATTACTATCCCAAACCTTCTCATAAATAATCATTGGATTATATCGGTTTCTAGTAGCATCCTCCTCAGAAGTAGCTTGGCTTACAGAAATAACTGGTAGAATAATATTAGTCTCTTGTGTAAGTTTAGCTATTGTCCTCTCAGGATTAGCATGCATACATTTTATAGAAATAATTTCATTTTCAGTATTTATATAAGAAAGATTACTAAATTGATGTATTATAGCCCTTAAAGTTTCTTTGTATAAGAAACTAATGTTGTGTTCTTTTCTAGTAGCCTCTACAATAAAGTCCCTAAAAATTTTATCAGCATTTCTAGCACTTGAAACTGAACTTAAAAATACTTCAGTCCCCATATTATCAATGATATTAACTTCATTCGCCATAAATGCTTCCTCCTATGTTCTCACTATAGTTGGTAAGAGGTGTATTTTGAACATCCCTAGAATCCCGAAGAAGTTTAGCAGAACAAATTAAGTGATAAACTCCATAAGCCTCAAAACTATCTTCTTGAACCTGAAAGATCTCATACTTTTGGTTTTGGAAGTGAGGTTGAATAATATCACCAGGAATAATGGTTCGTCCTATCTTGCGCTCAATATAACTCTTATTAAAAGTGAATAGCTGATCATTTGTTAATTCTATCCCGAACTGAGTTAAATTTTCTTCTAGTACTTTAGGCTCGTAATGACCAAATACTGCAACCCCTTCCCTTGCTATAGGCTTATTCGGAGCTTCCATATAAACCTCATCATACTCTTTGGACTGATAGTACTTGTAGAAATAAAGTTTAGATCCAGATAACTTTATAAGCTCATCATCTACCAAATTAAATAAGGCTCTATCGGGATTATTAAGATCAAAAAGACTAAGCTCGCTTTCTGACATCTCATCTAGATCTACCAGGGGAGGCATATCTATATTAATCTTGTAGTTATCTTTACTCATTTAGAATAATGTGAATGGAATAGGTTCTTCCAACTCAGTTAGAAGTTCTTTATCTAAAATCTCTTTCTCTCTAATACTTTGCTCGATTAATTGTTGTCCATTCAAAGATGCTCCTCCACCAGGGGAAGGTAAAGTTGTATACTTCCCCCTAATTTCACCGAGAATTCCTTTTGCAATAGCCAAAGCATATCGCTGAATCCAATTTCTATACGCTGGATGAATAGTATTAGAATCTAACGCTCTATACTCCAAGATTACTTGGTCTGGAGTTGTTACTGGGGCTGGATAAAGCTGAAGGTATTGATTATTAATTATGTCCCAAGTACCTTCCATACCCAAAATCTTTCTCATCTGCTCCAAGTTACTTTGAAGAAGATAAAAATCAGCTACTCCAAAGTTTTGGAATAAGAAGTTGTCCTGGAAATACTTAATGAAAAAGTCAAATTCCAGAGTTCCAGCCTTCTGCTGAATAGTTAATAAAGTTTTATGATAAACTACATACTCAAGATTATCTAAAATATATGGGGGGATCTCATATATGTTAATCCCTGCTGATGCCCCAAAGGTAGCAAACTGCTTAGTCCACATAGGAGCATGATACTGAAGTTTGGTTACTGCCTCATCTACACAAGTCTTGATTTGAGGTACAGTAAGCTCCACTCTAACTACTGGGTGGCCTAATCTAGCTAGAACAAAATCTTTGACATTTTCATCAAAATGAGATAACTCCGCAGTCTCTCCTAAAGTTCCTACATTAAGTTTATCCCTAGAAATATCCCCCTTTGGAGTTGCATCCTCCAAATTAGCTCCATATGCCGTAGCAAATGAATTTCCGTAACTAAGTACCTGAGGCTTGCCTATCATTGCCATGTTTTACTTCCTTTAGTTTTTCTTTTTTTATTTTTTTAGTAACTTTCTTTTCTGGCTTAGGAGGATTTAACCATACCAAATTAGGATAAGTTATTGGGGTAGGAATTTCTATAGTTTGTTGAGGTCTAATCTCCATAATTACCGATCCAGTATCAATGAGCATGGGAAATCTACAAGTGCTTTTATATTTATACATTTCTACCTACCTTTATATAGGATATAAGAAGAGGGCTGAGAGCTTTATTTTGCTCTCAGCCCCCTGTTTGTTTCCTTAGCTACTAATTAGTAGGCAAGACCAGTATCACTATTAACCGCATTAACCTTAGCGAATGGTGACCACATATAGTTAGAAAGTGGGCCAATAAATCGGATAATCCGATAGTAGCGGTTAGTGGGCTCAATAGCAGCCTTACCATAACGAGTTAGAATACCTTTTCTTGGCTGGAAGGTATGGGGATCCGTAATGGTAGGTAATTGCTGGAGTGGGATATATGGGCAATAAACAAAGCCCGCATCCATTGGACCAGAACCCTTATAACCAATAAGGATTTCGTCAGTTGGATAAAGAGGATCCACAAAGAGATCATAGCGTCCAGCAAACTTGCCCTTGTACTCAATACTTGTATTACCAAAGTTGGTAGGACCATCCTTGGTAGAAATACCACCCTCTAATTTTGAAGCAGACTCTAAGAAAGAGGCTACCATTGGAGAGGTGAGTATCCAGCTACCAGGACCGCGCCATGTAGTGCGGTAGATGTCCTGAGAAGCTAAATTAATGAGCGCAAGCAGGTTTGCGTAGACATGACCCATGTGCTGTGGTGCGCCAGGAAGTGAACTTGCCGTTAAATCCATAGCGAAAACATTAGCACCTAATCCATCATTAGCGGGCATTGTACCCTGATCATATGTCCAAGAAGCAGGAGTAAAAGAGCCTGTTCCATCCATGTTATCAGTGGCACCAAAGTTGTTTGGGTTAGTTCCGGTTAAGTTAGCCTTCCTCCAACCACCCCAGATACCTGAGGGATCATAAGCAAGACCACGAATATCTTCAATAAGCTCACGGTCGATCTCAAGGGTAAGTTCCTTGGAAAGAAGGTCTGTAAGCTCACGCTCAAGATCCATATTGTGATAAGCCTTGAGATCCTGACCGGCCTCGATTGACCAGAGGGCTCGCATCTTCTTGGTGCGAGCTACAACTGCCTGTTGCTCAATATGGAAGTTAATCTCAGGGATAGCACCATCCACAAGTTGCTCACCAGCAGAAACAGACCAACCAAGGATACTGGTTGCAGAAGGCCAAGCAGCAATCTGACCCCCGACTGTGGAACTAAAGCTACCTGTAGCAGCCTTATGACCTATGGCCGAGCCACCCCCCTCACCAATTAAACTTGATAGATCAAAATCACCTTCATCTGCATCTAAGCTTTGTCCGTCTATAGCAGAAGCAACCATACCTCTGTAGGTTAGGTTGTACTGGCTGTATACAACTTGCTCATTACCTGTACCACCACCGTCTTTAGCACGGCTATGACCTAGGTAGAAGATTTGTGAGACTGGGCCTTTCATAGGCTGTACACCACAGATCTTGTTAGCTAGAAGTTCTGGATAAACTCTGCGTACCAGTGGGAATGCAAACTTCTGGAAAGTACCAAGTCGGCCAACGGTAGTACTACCGGCTGACATATCCTCATCAACTCTTTCACTGATGATGGACTTAGCTTGGTTTTCGAGAAGTTGTGCGGTGATGCTACGAGTGTGTGTGTCATCTACGCCTTCTAATACTGGCGACCACTTTTCAACTAATTCTTGTTCAACTAAATTCATTTTTTCCTCTTTTTAGTTATTCATTAAAAGGCATAAAAGCCATTATATCTTCGGTTAAAAACTCATTATTACTTGTAATTTCCTGAGTTTTCTCTAAAGTTCCTAATTCCTCAGAAACTACAATAGCCTTCTCTGAAGATTTAAAAGGCTTCTTTTTAGTCTCCTCCAAACGAACCATTTCGGTTTGGAGGGATTCTTTTGATTCTTCAAGATTATCAACCTTACGCTCAAGTGCGCCAAGTACTTTTTCGTACTTAGAATTAACTTTTAGAGCCTTATTTAGCTCACTAGTTAACACTTGAATTTCCTCTTGGAGGTTTTGATTATCTTGAGATACACAAGCGACGGCATTTTCCTCGTCTTCACCAGAAAGTTCCATCGCCATTAGAGTTTTAATTGCTTCAAAGATTCGTGCATTCTTAAATGTGCCATCCTCTAATTCAAGCTCTCTTTTTGCCTGATCCTTGATTTCATCAATCTTCATACGAAGAAATGCTTGGACCTTCGCTTCTAACATCCTGCTCTGCTCCTCTACCTGCTCGTTAATTACCGAGTTAACTAATTCTGCAATCTCATTAAGAGTTGCTTCAGTTAATCCCTCAGGTAAGAGTTCCGCAATATTTTGTACTTTTTCATTACTCATTAAAAATAACTCCTGGTTCTATGTGTATGTATGATAGTAAGTTAAAACTTTTCAGTTTTTTATTTTTTTTGTTAGTTCGCATCTCCAGTTCGCTTTTGTCTATCTGCTGCTAAATCTGCTTTTACAATGTCTGGGCGTACTGGTTTAGTGAGGTCTAGCCCCCCTCCCCCGGTTAACCGTAATTGAGTATCCCGAGCAGTCTCCCCTGGCCTACCATGTTCTCTATGCATCCTATCTCGCAGTATGGTTAATTCAGTCTTCTTGGTGGCCTCTCTCTTGGCCTTCTTCTTGGCCTTCTTCTTGACCTCAATAAGCGAATTTAGATTAGAATATTTTACTTGAAAATCGGTAGAAGAATTTTCAGAGTTTCTTCCTCTAAACTTATCTACAACCCTTTTTATTAGTCCACCCTTTTTAGAAGAAGTTTCAGAGTTTCTTCCTCTAAACTTATCTACAACCCTTTTTATTAGTCCAACCCTTTTAGGGGCAGTCAGAATTTGGTACGCATGAGGAGTAAGATCAACCCCCCTATCTTTGTCTGCAAACATATCTTTAATATGTTTTGTTATCCCTGGAGCTGATGCCACCCTAGATGGTCGTGTTGCCCTTCTACTTGGTCCCTCTTCTAATCTATCCTTTAGGGATTGAACGAATACTTTCTCTGAGATAGCTTGTTTCATGGTGCGATCATAAATTTCTTTAGTCTCAGTAGACTCTGATAGAGTAGGATAAGCACCCCTAGTAGAAGGATCAGCAACTAAATCAAAAGTTACTAGTTTGAAATCCTCGTTAACATTCTTCGTACCATCTTCCCCCTCTGATAAAGTACCTAATCCTCTGGAGGAGATACCAATACCCACGCCACCCTTAATTAATGCCTGAGCAGTTAGGCCAGCGGGAGTATTAAGTAATTCAGCCTCCCCTAGTACCTCACTACCTTGCATTTTTAGGTTAGTAACTAGGTGAGATACATTAGAAAGCTTAACTGAATCATGAGAAGGATGATCAAGTTCACCCAAAAGTCTACGATTATCAATCATATCAGCAAGCTTTACAACTTCTCTTTCTAATAGGGCTTTAGAATAAACACGCTTATTATTGTTAGCCTCATCAGCTCTCTGGAATATCCCACTAATTTTCATTGTACCTTTGGCCTTAGATTCCTCTAAAACTTTAAGGTTATCAATAATAAATACATCCGTTAATAACATTACTTATGCTCCTTATATTTTTTAAATTTCTTACTCTTACTCTTACCGTGTTTTGAGGATGTGCGAACTCCATAAGCCTTAATACTTGACCATTTAGCTGAAGGAGTAGCACTTCCTGGGGTAAATCCTTTTGCTACTTTGGTATTACCTCCAGCTCTACTCTTACTTCCCCAAGTAGGTTTGGTAATCACATAAAGCCTATTAGCCCCCTTTGTTGAGAATATATGACCATAACTTGCATTAGATTTTAATGCAGCCTTAATAGTAGCATAAACCTTAACTCTAGACTTACGAGACTTAGTATGATCCTTCTTCTCGTCAATCTTGTTATTGATTATTTTTACTATTTCAACCAAGTTCATTTTAATCCATGCTTTCTCTTTACAGCCCTAACACACCTCTCAAATTTAGCAGTCTTCTTTTTACCCGTAGAAGAATGACCAACTGCCCAAGGATTTAATCCTCTCTTCTTCTTTTTCTTCTTCTTGCGCTTAGTACCACCAGACAAGTTTACACCCAAAGCTCCAACCGTTGTCATCTCTTTTAACAATGATTGAGCCTCAGTAATAAGCTCATGTAATCTTAAAGCCATATCCTCTAAAGAAGTTTCATCAGGTTCATTAATTGGTTCCTTAGGTGTTAATGGGATAGCCCCAAGTTCAGATACCTCCTCGTTCAACACCGTAGCCATAAATGAATTTGGCACCTCTACTCTAGTAATGTCCTTCTGTTCTGGATCTGGAGTAATACCCCCAATTGGGGCAGGAGCCTCTCCTGCCTCAATCTTCCCTAAGTCTTCAGATAGAATCTGTTCAGCAAATGAAGAAATAGACTGCTCCATAGCAGACTACTCCTCAGTATCAAGATAACTTGCTAATACTTCTAAATCTTCGCTATCGAGCTTAGATAGGACACCTTCAAGATCACTAATATCTTCCTCGTCCTCTTCCTCGACTACTTCCTCGTCCTCTGAGTTAGATTCTGAGTTAGATTCTGAGTCTTCAGATACCTGATTAACTACAGCCATCATAGAATCTAGATGCTCAAGAATGCGCTCATCAGAAAGATCCTCCTCTAGAGTAGACTCGCAAAGGGGGCAAGTATGAGTTTGAGTTTCAGAATCCTCATCAGAATCAGATGATTCTTCTAATTTTCCCTCAACTTTAGTAGGCTTAACCTCTACAGCAGCCCAAGCAGCACTCTCTACGAGGCTTTGTACATAATCTTTGTCAACATTTAAATGGTTCATAATCTCAATTTTATAAAATAAGGTAAGATTGATAATCAATCTCTAAGGTATCTAGGCTAAAACTTCTTATTAGCGTTATATTTTTATTTTTTTGTTTAACATATAGTGCAATCTGAGGGAGGAGAAGGAGGAGAAGAAGGAGTTCCAACAACTTCAATAAACTTTATAGTAATATCTTTGTTGTCAATAATATCATCAGTAATTATCCCAGTACTTATCCCTAAACTATAACTATTTTCAGGTCTAACCCTAATTGTAGCCGATGGAGAAACATCAAGATAAACTCCTCCTACATCTGGACATCCAGATATCCTACCCGTCCCAGTATCAAATGATAATCCAAATTTTCCTGAGGTTGGAGTAGCACTTTCATCCCCTGTTATAGGATCAACTATTACTTCCCAAAAAGTAAAGGTTAAATCAATTGGGGTTTTGGCCTGCTCATTTGCTTCAGAAGGGCAATCTGGACAACCAGAAGGATCATGTTCAGGAGGATAATTTGGCCACTCTGCTCCCGTATCTTCCTCAGAAATTCGTGTATAAGCATCTGGAATACCAGAATCAGAACTACATCCCCACACTTGCGTATAAGGTATCTTTCCTAATGCATCAGGCTGGCCCTCAGTAACTCCAATAGTAAGATTAATTTCTTTTGGTCCCACCCACACAGGAGGTTCAATAATATACCCAGTAAAATCCTCGTCTCCTTCTGCGGGTCCAGCACCACCACCATT
>Ga0209349_1000581_pt1 | contig 18456 bp, 20 predicted proteins | sample ETNvirnome_2_130_FD_184067 | JGI IMG/M metagenome (GOLD analysis project Ga0209349, IMG submission 184067) | Marine viral communities from the Pacific Ocean - ETNP_2_130 (SPAdes) (version 2) | ecosystem: Environmental > Aquatic > Marine > Oceanic | place: Pacific Ocean | collected 2013-06-22
TGGGGTATTCTTCTAGGTCAACTTTGTCCTGCTGTTCCCCCCAATCAGATGCCCTGAGAACCACCTTTAGGTGTGGCCTATTCTTGATGCACTTGAAAACAGCCCTGTCAAGATTGTAAGTCTGCCCAATAAATATATCGGGTTCAAACTCATCGAAGGCGTCAAATGCGGGCTTTTTAAAAATATCCCAAAGGATTACTTCATGGCCCATGGCCGAAAACACCTTGGCCCAAGCTATTCTTATATGATAATGAGCATGAGGCCCATCACTAGCAATCATTACCCGCATTGTAAATCCTTAATAGCATCCACTTCGTATATTTCCATTTCTTGTGGCTCAATGGCTTTTAACACCCCGTTATTTTTAACTATATTGTTCAAGATTTCAAAAGTATACATTTTATTCTTGTTTCTGTCCGAGCATTCTTTTCTAAACATATATAGCTCTTCTCCTGTGAGGTAGACGATTTGTGCCCACTTTGTGGAAAGGCCATAGGCAAAGGTTGTGACGGCTCCGTCAACTATAGTTACGCCTATTTCGTCATCCTTAAATCTACCGGATGAGTCTGTTATTACAGAAGATTCATTTCTATTAATAGCCTGTATGGTCTTGGGGTTGAATACTAAATCTCCGTGTATTATCAGAACACTATCAGAAACAGAGTTGTTTACAGCCAACCTCAAGCTTTCTATGGTGTTGGTTTCTTTGTATAGTTGATTTTCTATGATTCTTACGTAGTAAGGAATCTTGCTAATAATTTTGTCAGCCTCAAAACCCACGCAAACAATAATCTCATCCTTAGAGAAAACCGTATTTACATTGTGTATAATTTTCTCAATAATCGTTTCGTTTTCATTTACACTTAAAAGACATTTGGGACCATAGGATTTCATCCTGTAGCCAACGCCAGCAACAGGAATAATAACGCTCATTGTTTGAGGGTTTTTATTTCGGCCCTTTTTAGTCGGAGCTATAAATCTGCTATGTTTGGACATGTTGTCTTTGTTGTGTTTTTTCCGCGACCCTACGCCAATTTTGCTGCCAGACATCCTCTTTAACTACAGAGGAAGAGTTCTCGCCCGTAATCCTAACTAATGTTAGAGCTTCTGGAATGTGCATAATCAAAAAGTTTTCGCTGATTCTCATCCAAAGGTCATAGTCCTCACAGACGCGCATTGTTCTGTCGTAGTATCCTGTTTCTTCTTCTACGGTCATAAAAGCTTGTGCGCTAACCATGGAGCCACTGTGTACGATACATTCTTCTATAAGCCGCTGTCGATTGAATGGCTCTTTGTATTCCCTGATAATCTTTCCGTTGCTTGTATCCAGCGTGTCATAATCACCATAAACAGCACCAATTCTTACGGGGTCTAATTTAAAAACGGAAAGCATCCTGCTAATTTTTTCAGGATACATTTCGTCATCAGCATCAAGCGTTACATATGAAAAGCTTTTATCCATGGTGCGCTTTATGGCCACATTTCTAGCTTCACTTGGACCAAGCGCCTGTTCTGTTTTTATGCACAAAAAAGAGAAGTTGGTGGAGGTTAAAGCCTCGACAATAAGAAGGCCATCTTCTTCTTTTGTGGTTTTCGAATTGCCCCTTAGACATTTTTCAGAGACAACGTCCCAAGAGTTGTCTGTGGACCCGTTGTCTATAACTGCAACAATGATAGGCCCATGGTAGTCCTGCTTAAGAACGCTATCTATGCACCCACCAAGATACTCACCATTGTTGTGGTTGGCTATGAGAACAGTAACTACTGGTGGTCCCATTATGTCAAATCCTCCCACCTTATGATTAGATTATCAAACCCTTGCGTTTTAGAAATTGTTCGGATTTTTTCATCTATGGGTTGAGATATTTCAAAATTAGTTGTATCCTTGCTCCCGCTCAAATATTTATGAAGAGCGCAGGAGATAGTCAAGCCGTCATGAGAACCTTCATCGAATGGTTCAATCATTAAGACTTGCTTCAAGTTTTCGTTGATGGCATGGTTAATTCTCTTAAGAAAATCTGAAGAAACTTCCGTGCCGCAGTTGAAAACTGCGTAATAGCCGTTAACAGCAAAAGCAAAAGAGGCTTCTAGCAAGGTCCAGAAATCAGCACTTTTTTCGACCATGCTACCGCCAACAAAGGTCGTTCCCTCTTCAGATTTATTCAGATAAGAAGTTTGTTCTGCGTAGCTACCAAATACTTCGTGAAGTTTGTGTACAATGTCAAAATTATCTTTGTTGGTGGAGTTATTCATAGTTATGACCTTAACGGCCTCAAATTCCTCCTGCATGGCTATAGAAAGAAGAGTTTTTTGTAGGCCCTCAAGGGTATCGTCTTCATTGACGGGCACAATAAAACTAACCCTAACTGCATTTTCTTTCTTTACACGCTTTTCTTTATCTTTCCAGTATTCTGCCCATTCTTCTTCTCTATAGAAATTACACATTCTGTGTACGACATAAAATTCCTTTTCTCCATCCTCGGCTTCTATTACCCTTGTTCCCCCTTCTTGGAATTTTTCTATTCGGCCTAATTCGCAGCCTACTTGAGTTTTACCTTCGTAGTCAGCAAAGCAACAAGCCGCACAGGAGGTTACAACTTGTTCTCCTCTGTAAGTTCCGGGTCCAGCGGCGGTTTGTTGCTGGTCGAAATCGGTTTCTGTTTCAGAGTTTTTTATTAAGTCTTGTCCTTTAGATTTACTCATGGTCTTTCTGCCTCTACCGAAAATTTAAACCCGTTTATTCGCTTCTTAAGAAGCTTGAGGCCCCTACCCTCTAGCTCGTTACACATTTGCTGCAAAGTGAGTTGATTCAAGCGAACATCCCATCCTTGCGATTGCTCGCCATGTATTAAGCTGTTTAAATCTTCCAGACTTAGTGCTTCCTGAGCAAACATTTTACAGACCTCGTAAACATCTGTTCCTCCAATAACTATTGTTCCTTGGTGTCTTAGTTTGCTAACCCAATTATCTAGAACTTGCGACAATTCTTGTTTTGGCATGTAGTCCACAATATCTTCAGCAATGATTTCAAAGCATTCAGCATTGTCGGCATACTCGTCCAGATTTCTGATTTCCAAGTCTTTAAGGGCGCTTATATTTAGATATCCACTTTTATCGGCGCCCCCAATGATGATGTTAATTTTCATTTAAACCTTCCGGTATAGGGTATTTTGGATACTACGTCGAACACCTTGTTCCATTCATTTACAAATCTATCTTCCGAGAAATCTTCTAAGATGGTTTTTCTGGCCTGTTCGCCAACCTTTTTTGCCAGTTCCTCATTATTAAGAAGTTCCACCAGCATTTCTTTAAGCTCTTCTTTATCATTAGATATAAAGCCGTTAACACCGTTTTCTATTATTTCTGGTATCATGCAGGTCGCCGTAGAAACAACCGCACACCCACAGGCCATCGCTTCTAAAAGAGATGTCGGGACTGGAGAAATAGTTGAAGTGTTAAGAAATACCCGGCTGCTTTGGTACGCTCTTACCAGTTCGTCAAAACTTGAAGCTGGTTTAGACAGCCCCGGAGTGTCGCCAAGAACACTGACTGGCAATCCTTTGGTTACTTCTTGCCATATAGTAAAGCCACAACACCAATCTCTATTTATCCAGTCATTGACTACGGATAAAATATGCACTTCTCTTTTTAGCCATTTTTCGGGCTTAAACGCCTCGCTATCAACTCCGTGCCTTATTATCAAAGTGTCAGGTTGGCTGTCCCAATTCCACCCCTCAATACTATACTCTGAAATGAATACGTTGGCGTCGGCCCTCATATTTCTAAGATTTGAACGCATTTTCTGGTCCCAAAACGGGATGGGTAAAGTGTGCTCCAAGCTAACCATTGGAAGATGCAGGGTGTCAGCAATCTGATGCGCTATCTGAAATTGCCCAAACTTATTTTGAGATAGTACCAAATCTAAATCCAGACTTAGAGGAACCTGTCTCCCCTCTAGAGATTCATCTAGCAGCATATAATTGTCTGGAATTTCTGCGTAATCAGTGTTCCAGTGCTTGATTCCGGGCGCATGATAGGAATAAAAATTGTGCCCGGTTCTGGCAAGAAGGGTCTCGTACCTTTCGTGCGTAGGGAAGGTCAGGATGTTCAAGGGACCGTTAGGGTCTCTAGTTGCGGCTCTTGTTATGGAAGAAATCGGGCTAACTGACATTTTCTAATTCGTCTTTGATTAATTGTCCAACTTTTTCATAGGAAAAATTCTCGACGGCTTCTCTACCCTGCTCTTGAAGTTTCGTATACGAGCTTTCATCTGACTTATACGTTTCGTACACCTTTCTCATTTCCAATTGCAGTTTTCTGATATCGACCCTTGTCCAATCTTCATCCCCGGTAAATATATCTTCAAAGGTTTCTGTCATGCCAAAAACAGGCTCTTGATGTCCCGGCACAAGAGAGCCTCCTCCATTTTTTAGAAAATCAGACGCCCCTCCGACATCTGTACAGATAGGGGTTTTACCAAAGCCCATAGCATCGAACGCAGGAATACACCAAGCTTCGCCATGGCTTGGCATAACAAAGCAGTCGCAGGTTGTGTGGAGTCTACAAATATCTTCTTCGGTCAGCCTGTCTGTAACTATGAGTTCTTCTTTGTACTTTTCGAGCGACGTATATAGCTTTAAGTTTTTCTTAACATCCACGCATAAACTTCTAACTTTTTCCGCACATTCATCTGGAGATAATCCGTATTGGCTTGTCTTTATAAGCAATTCAACATTTTCATTTGTGTCAAACTCTAAATGAAAAGCCTTCAGCAAAGCAGGAAGATTTTTTCTATGTGTTAGGTCGCCTATAAAATAGAAGACAAAATTATCTAAAAGCTCTTGGGGTTCTAGGAGATTATATCTCTTATCGAACTTTTTTGTATCACATGCGTGAGGAATAACCTTTATCGGTATGTTAACGCCACTGTTTAACGACGCTTCTTTTGACTGGTTATTAATCGCCCAAGCTTCGTCCATCGTGTTAATTCTTTGGGTCCACGCAGAGCGCTTAAAATGACTGGTCTCTGTAGCGTATAGCGCGATGTTTTTGTCAAACTTTCCGTTATAGTCCATGTAGTGAGGAAGGACGTGTTGGATGCACACGTTGCATCCGTCAGAGAATCCCCCCTCAAGTTCTAGAATTCTGTGAGGCAAGTCTCCTTGAGTTTGGTTAAGCTTTAGGGGACGGCACACCACATCTATACCAACAGAGTCCATGGATAGTATATAGTCTATAGCCGCCTGTCCCCAGCCGGTGTGGTCTCTATAGCAGCCGATATAAAGTACTTTCATTCCCGTTCCTGCGCCATCTGGGCACGCACATCTTCCCAATAGTTTCTTTTCATTCGTATTTCGTACATCGCCTGATAGGCTTCTTCAGGCCCGAAGGGTTCAAACTGCGGCCTATTATGAGCCATTGAGTCTTCGTTAATGTACACATCTCCGGTTCCCTGAATGTAAACGCCGTAATTCAAATCTCTAATCATACGAGATTCCATATACGAATTCAGCATTTTCTCATCACCAAGAACGTTTATAATAAGCCATCTAACGTACTCTTTGTTATTAAGTCCCACAGGAATTTTATTAACGGGCTGAAATATTTCGGGGGTAGACTTCCACGTATCTTCTAAACGACGATGAGGGAGAGCATCGAAAAGACTCTCCCATTTTTCTGCGGTGGCATCCCATTGATACTTATCTACAAAGTTCTTCCTACAAATAGCTCCTTTCCTTTTTATTTCATCATCCGAAAGGCTAAAGAACTCAAGCATCTTTTCACATGTATAATTATTGTCAGGCATTGCCCTGTAGCAGCCCGTTTCAAGTTCTAGATATTTTGTTTTCAGTTTGAGAGGCTCTCCCTCTAGATTTCTAACTACGCTGCTCATAGCAGAATAGTCTACAGACATTACAAAGACACCACAGGCTGCGGCTTCAACCTGTGGTAATCCAAACCCTTCGGAGTTTGCGTATTGTATGTAGAGGTCAAATAGATTTACAATTTCTGACAACGCCCTTGTATCAACGCCTTTCTGAACATTCGATAAACTTGCAGCGTGCTGCCCACATTTAGGACATCGACAGACAGCATCCTGAAAAAAGGACGGAAACCAGTTTTGGCAATTAGCGCAAACGTAGGTAAAAAGTGTCTTGCTGGCTATTCCGTATTTCTTTAGAAGCTTTGGTATGTCCCAGCCCAAGTCTGGATAGCTGGTGTGACAGTAGAGATAAACATCGTCTCTGCCAGACTCTTTGATGAACTTAGAAAACGCTTCGAAGAGGTCGGGATATAACTTTCGACGCTGGTTTCGCATCACCGTGCCGACAATCTTACAACTGCCGTCAAATCCTAAAGATTCTTTATGTGCGACCTTATCCGCAACCGGCTGGTAGGCTGCGTCTGCCGATGGAGGAGCCACTCCTCTGCAATTAATCTTCTGCGCGCTTTCTTCGAGAAGAGTTTCCATACCAAATTCTGAATAATTGAAAACAGCATCTGATTTAGAATATGTTGCTAACCACTGCTCGTTTTGTGGATGGGCATCCACAGTGGGCATTACAACCCACCAAAAAAGCCTCCTAAAAGGAGACCTTTCCTGATAATCCATCATCCAAAAGTCCCTGATATCAAACACAATATCAGGTCTAAAATCTAGAAGTACATGTTCAAATCTCCACTCACCAAATTGATTGGTGGTCACAGACAGGTATTCCTGTTTTCGCTGCTCATCAGACTCATCAGGAAGGTTAGGATAATACCGCCACGGTATAGTTGAAGCCCTCTCGTCGTCTGCGCTTCCATAGCTGGCAAACTCGGCAAGCTCGTATTTATCTTTCTCATGTAGACGTTTCATAACCTCCCGACCATACGTTGCATAGCCGGTGTTTAAAAACGTAGCTTCGCTACAGAGAAGTATCCTCTTCTTCTCCATCCTTATTTGCTTCTCTTATCTTTTTGAGTATCTTTTTGATTTTCTGTTTAATTTCATTTTTGTTGCAACACATTATTTCAGAAATTTCTTTGTAGGTGTGATTTTTCAATTTCATATCAAGAATATCAATCTCGTCTTTAGTTAAATTGTCTGGTTGATATTCCCACAAAAGGATTTCTTGAGATTTTTTTTCGCGGAGATTTAGGCGACGATTTTGCCTGTTTTGCTTCTTGATGAACTTAAGTATTTCGTTTCTAATGCACACTGTGGCAAAAGTAGAAAACTTGCTTTTTTCTGGGTTGTAGTTTCTAATCGCCTTTAATAACCCAATCAATCCAATTTGTATGTAATCGTCCAAGTCTTGCTTTTGGGCAATAAATTTGACGGCCTGAGACACAACTAATCCGTAGTTGTCTATAACCATCTTTTCTTCTGAATCAGCGTTCGTGATTTCAGGTTTTATATTAGGTGGTTGCTTCTTCTGGGGATTCATCGATGGGTACTTCAGATTCCGTATTTCTAGTATGCGCCCCAATAAGCTTAAATTTGTTAACCCTAAAGTTTACTTTTGAGTTGCGATTCCCGTCGTTGTCTGTCCATTTGTATTGTCTTCCAGTGGTAAATACGGCCAACTCATCGCCCTTTTGGCAATACTTACAAATTGTGGTTGCTCCGCTGTCCCAAGCCTCAAAGTCAAAGTAGTCTACCCTCTTGGTCTTTTTGCCGTCACGAGACCGGCGATAATCTTCCACGGCTAGAGTAAATCTAGCCACATGAGTACTGTCAACAGGAACAAGCTCAGGGTTCTGCGCTAGTCTACCAATAAAATTGCAACTATTCATCAGACTCTCCTTGGTTTAAAATAATCAACCTATATCCTTCTTCTACCCCGTTCTCTTTTGCCACCACCTCCCAATCTTCTGAAAAGTCAGGAAAAGCCGCATAAAAGATTGTAGCTAACTTATTTTCTAGCTTATTCTCCTCCTCTTCGGTGGGGCCGTTGACAAGGTCCGTAAAATTCGTTTCAGACAACTCTTCGCCATCCTCGTTGTAATAAACTACAAAGTCTTCAGATAAGCCCCATAGGGAGGCTTTGATTAGTATGTCTTGAAAGATTACTATTCTTGCAGCATATCTTGGACAATCTACTTCATGAATTTGTTCATACCAATCGGAATAGTATGAAAGAGTTCCATCGTTTATGGTATATATACAAGCCTGCTCGTCCATTGTCGGGCTAGATATAATTTTTGGTGGGTACATTACGAGGCACGACTCCCCATCGTGCATCGGAGACACCTTGATAACGTAATTATGCTTTTTGAAAAACTTTAACACGGTTTGCTCTATAATATTATATCAGCAAAACTGACTTTTGTCAAGTCATATTTGAAAAACTTTTTGAACAATCAGACTGTCCTTTTTCTTAGACCTCTGCCCCGTCACGAGGATGGTATTTCCCTCGTATAGTAAATGTTTATTTTTTGCCCACTCGTCGCTAAAGCAAATAACATTGTCTAATTCACAACTACTGTCTTCTAAAGTTAAAAAACCCATTTTTTGTCCTTTAGATTGTCCTCTGGTAATTTCATATTCACGAGACGATTTTACAGCAACTGCTAAAACTGCGGTCCCATTTCTACCACTTAGAAACTCTTTGCACGTAGAGTTCGCAGCGCCCGTGTCACAAGAGTCCACCTTGGAGTATGTAAGACAGGTTCCCAGCAATTCTTCCTCGGTTCCAGAAACCCACTCGGGGTCGTCTTGAAGAGAATAGGGTGAAGATTCCAGTTGGTATACGTAGTCCTTTACAATTCCCGACCTTTTTACGGTAGAGGTTCCCCCACCCAATTTTTTAACTGGACAGAGTCCTTCCAAACACGCTTTTAAATCTTCCCACGGGTTCCCTTTTATGTTTTCCGTAACCCACTCTCTTTCCTTCGCCGTTAATTTTGCCCAAATGTCGTATTCGTATAACATTTTGTTTCTGCTCAAGCCCATGTGCGACAACGCACCGGCTGATATTAGAGAAGTTATTACCTTGCTGGTGACCTTGGTGGCACAAGATACTAAAAACTCTAACCAAGACCAGTCCGCTGGAGGTTTGCACAACTCGTGAGTAGCCTCAAGAACTGCGTTAGTCAACTTTTCTAATTGACTATCTCCAATAAATTTTACATCCCCCACACCAAAGTTGATTTCATTGTTATATATAGAAAAGCTGCGATTCATTTTGGCAATTGACGGTGGATAAACGGGTACGTCAGAAATTTTTGCATCGGATACCAACTCTCTTATTTCTTGTTGAGAGTCCTGTTTTCCTTTTGAGTAATACAAATAGTTGCAGTAAAAATTGACAGGAAAATGTGCTTTAGCATAAGCAGACCAATAGCCACAAATAGCGTAGCTAACAGCATGGGACTTATTAAAAGCATAGCGATTCGACTTTTCAATCCAGCCGAATATCTCTTCCGCTGTTTCTTTAGAAACCAACCCGACATTTTCTGTTCCAGATAAAAACTCTTTCTTTACTGAGGCCATCAAGTCGGCCTTCTTTTTACCTATCGCTTTTCTAAGTTCGTCAGCCTGTTGCAAGTCAAACCCAGCAATTGTTTGAGCAATTTCCATGGATTGTTCTTGATAAACCAACACCCCCTGAGTTGATTTTAATATAGGCTCTAGACAGTCATCAAGATAAGATACCTCTTCTTCTCCGTGTTTTCGGTCAACATAATGCTGTGTCATGGACTTCCCGCCCACGATTGCCTTCAAGCATCCCGGTCTAATCAAAGCAACAAGAGCGGCTAACTGCTCTATGTTTCTAGGCTTTAATCTCTTAGCCCAAGATTTTCCCAGATTGCTCTCAAGCTGAAAAACGCCCTTGGTTCTGCCGTCGCATATCAGACCCCATGTTTTTTTACACGTATAAAAGTCAGCATCTTTGTCCTGTTTTTCTGCGATGTCGAAGACAATCGATGGTAGGCCAGTTTGCTTCTTTGTGACCAAGCCTTCGTCTATTTCAGAAATGTCAAATTCACACCCGCATTTAAACGTATAATGTGCCATCTGCAAACGCCTTTTCAAACTTGGTTTTGGAGCCAATTCTTCTCTGATGCTTCCAGAATCGTATAAAAATATTGGCCGTATCTTTTACATCTTGCAAGGCGTCGTGAGCATTATCTGTCTCTAGAGATAAAAAGTCTCTCATGGAATCCATGCTCATGGATTTAACATTTGGGTTGCTTTCAAGCCATCCATAAGCGAGGTCTAAAACATCCACCTTGTGGATTTTATGAAACAGCGCCTGATTGCCATTTTTGTCAGTGGGGCCAAACTGTTCACACAGTCTTTGTATGATAATCATGTCATAGTTGATGATATTGTAACCCACGGGTATAGGGGCAAACCATTGTGTTTTCTTGAAGTTGTATTTATTCACAAACTTTACAAATTTTTCCCAAACCTGCTTGGGTTGTGGGGCTTTAGCTAATGTCTTCCTATCTTTTCTGGTAATATTTAGGGCTTCTTCTTCCAGAGGGTCTAGCCCCATTTCTATCGCTTTTTCATCATCAAGGATAGGGCGAATTTCGCTATTGAAAAATCCTCCGGGCTGTGGGGTTAGCTTCCTGCCATGGATTGCTACTGCCGCCAACTGTGTGGGCTGGGCTTTGTGGGGGTTCTTTGAACCCGTTTCAAAATCAAAGATAATATAATCTCTACTGGGTATCATTCAACATCTCCTTAATCAATTTTATTGCTTCTTCTTTTTTTAGACTGTCTACTCTTTTAAACAGTTTGTTCAGAATAGACTCCTTGGTATACACGTAGCCAGCCGAGTTGTTGTCACCCCCAAAGGCTACTTTTTTATGAGGCTCAACCTCTTCCATAAATGCTCTTAAGGAAGAAACAGAGGAAACCCATACCGCTTTAGAACCATCGCCTTCTGGCAATACGTGAATCCACAAGTTAGCCTTAGTTACAGCAACGCCACTAGGCTTGTCGGCCTTGCTATTATGATATTCTATGTAAATATTGCCCGTGGTACTGGACTTGTCGTCAAATTTAACTTCGGCGGTAAATTTCTTCCTTCCTATTTTACAAGATAGGTCGTAGTCATATCTTTTGTCATAGTCTTCATTGATTTCACACTTTATATCAAGCCGTTCAAAGACTCCCTTGGCACACTCCTCTCCGCTTTTGCCTTTTTTAAAGTTCATCTAATTTTTCTCTTAAGTTCTAGAAATTTCTTTACCGCTTGCGAGGAGCTTTCATAGAACTCACTATGCTTAACTTTTGTGTCGTCGCAATGAACTTGGTACAGAATCTTTCTACGAAAAGAACCATGATAATCGTTAATTGTGCATAAGGATAATCTACCCTTCTCCAACGCACACCCGTCCAGTAGGACTGCTTCGTAATGCTCCTTCATCATTAACCTCTATATCTCCTGAGAATAATTGATTACTAATGCCCATAATTTTATCCAGCAAATTAACGCCCAAGATATCAAATTTAACATGCCCCATAGCCTCTAGGTCTACCATTTCCATACCAGCAATTCTATCTTGCCCTTTTGTTTCTCTAACCATTGGGCAAACTTCATTAAGTATCCTAGATGAAATGACAACCCCAGCAGCGTGCTTGCCTTGAGATTTGTATGTACCCTCAATTCGAATAGCTTGTGCAAACAATTTTGCATACTCGCCATCGAGAGAGCCATCTTCTGCTACCCTGCAATAATCATTCAAGACTTCTGGCTGATGTAGCATCGTCCATCGTATCACCGAAGACTCTTCCATGTCTTGTAACTGGTCCGAAATTTCGTGCTCCTGCGGGAGCGCCTTGGTAATCCGGTTCATTTCATCATAGGAACAGGCATTATGCACGCGGAGAACCTCTTTAAGCGCGCTCCTGCCTTGAAGTCTTCCAAATGTAACCATCTGGCTGACATTATTATACCCATACTTAGACTTGATATAGTCAATTACTTCGTCCCTTTTTGTAGCGGGGACATCAATATCTATATCTGGAAGCGAGATATGACCCTCAGAATTTCTTCCCGCATTGTAGAATCTTTCAAAAATCAACCCGTATTCAATCGGGTCCACCTGAGTGATTCCTACCAGATATGATACCAAGCAGCCAGCGGCAGACCCTCTGCCCGGACCCGGAAGCCATCCCTGACTTTTCACATAAGAGACAATATCTCTTACAATTAAGAAGTACCCTGAAAGATTTGCGTCATTAATAACCTCTAGCTCTTTCTTAATTCTGTCTACGTAGATATCTTCATTTTCCTGTGTGGATACCTTGCCTCGTTTTTTTAGTCTTTGTCGCCACCCTTGTCTGCACAATTCTCTGAGATATTCCTTTTCGGCCATGTCGTCGGGACACGGAAACTTGGGAAGGTTGGGTTTGCCCAAAATTTCATAATCCCCACACATGCTCGCAATAAGTGAAGTGTTTGAAATTTCCTCTTCAGTGTGAATCTCTTTCATCTCTTCTAGGGACGGTATGTGAAAATTATTTGAACGAAAGAATCCACTCAGGCCGACATCGTCTCCTGCTAGCAATTTCTCTTCAACTTTTTTAAGCGTTGTTTTCATAGCGGAACAAAGTAGTATCCTCTGGTCCGCTGCGTCTTCTTTTCTTGGATAATGCGAATCTGCGGTCGCTACGGGAGGAATCCCTGTTTCCTTCGATACTTGTCGTAGACACTCTCCGACTAATTTCGACGCGGGAGAATTCTCTTGGTCTATCAATTGAATCTCAATGAAGAAATTGCCCTTGCGGAAAATCTGTTGATATCGTTCGGCCAAGCTAGATGCTTGTTTAAGCCAGTCTTGCTTCAAAAAGGTTTGAGTTTCTTCAATTGTGTTGGAGTTATAGGCTTTCTTCCAATCGGTAAACAGGATATTAGCAAGGTCGCTTCCGAGATGGCCGCTAAAAGATACCAAGTTATTATTTCGATTGTCTTCTTCAAGTATATCTAAGTCAATTCTGGGCTTAAAGTAGAACACATCGTCTTTGTTGCTTTTGGAAACAAGCGCAATAAGGTCATTCCACCCCTCTTTATTCTTGGCTAAAACCACAAGGTGACTGAGAGTTCTATTTGTTTTCTCTTTTGTGGTGGCACTCTGTTGGGACAGGTAGAATTCACACCCCAAAATGGGCTTGATGCCCTTTTCGCGCATCGCTCTGACGAACGAGACGGCCCCTGAAATCGTCCCGTGGTCAGTTACGGCGCATGCATCGTACCCTAGCTCCTTGCAGCGTTCTGCGACCTGTGAGGGCTTCGAGAGGCCGTCTAGGAGGCTGTAGTGTGTATGTAGGTGCAAGGGAATAAATTTAACCGGGTGCATCATAATATCCAATGCTAAAGCCTTCTTTTGTACAATCAAGGGTGGTCTTTTCTATGCCGTCTTTTTTAAGTTTATCATGAATGTGCTGACAGATATTCTTGTCTGTCCCCTCCCAGTTATTCTTATAGTAGTCACAAAGCTTTGTGCATTTCCAATGTTTCTGCCCCGCCGAAAGCATTTTAGGCATATCCGTATCTTGTATCTGTAGGAAACGCTTTTTTAACATCCCCATAAATTTTTCTTCGTCAGAATGGTCAAAGCACAGGGAGAAAGGCCCTCCATCCTTGATGTAAAAGATGGTCATTATGGACTGTTGATATTCTGGGAACAGTTTAGATATCGCGTAATTATATAGCAGGAGTTGGGGGTCTACCTCAAACTTTTCGTAGGTTTTCTCCTGCCCGGTTGCCCAGTCCAGTCTTCTGCCCGTTTTCCAGTCCACCACTTCTATAATGTCATCGTCCACCCTTGTGACGAGGTCAATCGTTCCCTTGACGGCCAACCTGCCCTTGAGGGTCGAACCGTCTGGTGTCTGATACTCGTATTCAGCCCAATCTTCTTCGATGGGAATATCGAAGTGGGGTTCCGTTGCAACTATGTCTCGGAGGCGAGGGTCGAACTGGCCGCTGTTATATTCGAGGGCCATCCAAGACCATTTTCTGCAATCGTTCTCCTCTTTCTTGGTGTAGCTATGTGTGCAGTTAGAGGTGTAGTGTTCGAAGCTTTTGTCAACGAGGTCGTCAACAAATTCCTCCGACATTAATCTGCTTTTGGTGAAGGTAATTGGCCCAATGGCATCGTCTGTAATGCTCATCAAGCCGGAACCGGGCGATTCCTGCGTTTTCTTTTTGCACGCTGCAAGACACTCCATCACCTTATGTACGATGGTTCCCATCTGTGCTTTTTTCCCAGACGTTGTGGGATGGCCAAGCACGTAGCTTATGAAATACTGCTGCTGACAGAAATCATAATTATTATATGAGGAACTTCTGATATAAGTTACTAACATGGAACTCCTTCGCTCCAGCCAAGCGCTTTGGATATAACTGGAAGCTTACAGGAAAAAATGCCCCATTTGATTGCGTTTGCTATGTTCTGGTGCTCTTTCTGTGTGGACGGGTCTGTTCGCAATTGTAGATAATGAATCCAGCTTCTAATCGTTCCGTTCATGTATATACGAGTCTTTGTATTTAACGGTAACAAAAATCTGGCGCTCTCTTTTGCCACCCCTCTTTTGAGAGCTTCTTTATACAGAGAGTAAGACCTTCTGTTCTGTTCGCGGACAACTATGTCGAACCATTCTTTATCGTTTTTATCCAAGTCGTCGAAAGAGTTTTGTCTATTCTTTTCGTCTTGTCGTCGAGGTTTGATTTCTTCAAACCCCTTGGCTTCGGCATAACGCTGACTAAACTCCTGAAAAGAAAAGCTCCGGTGTCTGAGAATTTGGGCGGCTATACCTCTTGAGGTATTAATTTCAACCACCATGTTCGCCATTTCAAAAACGGACCAGTGTCCATTTTTAATACAAAACTTCAGAAGCCCAGATACGTTTGGGTTTTTTTGATTTTTTGGATTGCTCACTCTCGCACAATAGCCAATTGTTTCTTCTGCGTTCGGAGTAATGGATATTAGTTTTACATTCATGTTGATGTAATCCATCCCCACTTCATCAGAATAGACAATAATTCTTCAGCTTGTTCATGCACGGTCATTTCTACATTATCAATTACGGCATCAAATTTTTTGAAGTTTTTAAGGGCCACTTCGCTTGAGTGATTATCCTCATGGGGCTGTCTGGTGAGTCTTATCACCTTGCCGCCAGATTCTTGTACTGCGGTCGCCTCGTTGGGAAATCTGCAATCCGCAATAATCGCTAATTCGCTGTTCTCTTCTGCAACCTGCTGTAAGCAGAATGAGGTCCATATGTCTGGCTTGAGAGTTCGACAAACATTGGTCCCAAAATATTGAAGGAATTCTCTGGCTGTAAAAACCACGGTCCCACCGGGTTTTGCAACATCGGTGTAGCTATTTTTTTCTTCATCAGTGCCATAGCATTGTTCGTATGACAGACCAAATAGCTCCATGGATACGGACTTGAGCGCGTCGGCAAAGTTATAGGCTTTAACGTGAGGCCATATATTATTAGATGCATACTCGCCAAATTGATAATCTCTTCTAAAGATGTCCAGCATCCCCATGCCCTTGGAGGTTGAGCCATCAGCGTTGGTAAATAGCGCGTTGACCAAAAGCCTTCCTTCGTCGGTGATTTCGAAATTCTCTATCACCTCATTTCTTCTCATCTCGTAGCCGTAAAGAAAATTTGCGCAGGTGGTCTTTCCGCTTTGCTTGGCGCCGGATATCGCCAACACTTTGTGAGACATTTATATCATTCCACTGATTTGAGGTTTTAGATTTTCGTTTATCTCATCCACAGACATATCGCCCACATCTTTTTTGTCTAGCTTGGGAAAATGTAGGTTAAAAAGTCTGCCACATTTCTCTTTAATAGAATCAGCCGCTTTTCTGCCCGGTTCGTCATTGTCTGTGAGAACAATAATATTCAAAGCGCCAGACCTCTCTATACTGATTTGCTGATAGTCAGTCAAGTGGCATCCAAATATTCCTACGACGTTTTTGATGCCAGCCTCCCAGAGTCTCCAAACATCTCCCTGCCCTTCTACGAGGATGATTGTCTCCGTTTTTGCCACACTGCCTTTTGCCATTGAGTAATTGTACAGATGGGCGCCGGAATTGAAGCCCTTGCTGTTTATCCATTTCTGCATGGCGGGGTTGTCCTCAAGACTGCGCCCAACGCAACCCACCATGTATTGATGAGACTCGTCGTATACAGGGACCACAATTCTATTATACATCAGTTTGTTGGAATTGAGACAAATTCCTACGTCGAATGTGTCAAGAGTTTCCTCAAGATACCCTCTTTTTAAGTAGAATTCTGCCGGTCTTTGTAAACCCTGCCTAACAATGTCTCTAGGAACGCCCTTTTGTGAAGATTTGGATTCTTTTAATAGGCTGTTTGCACAGGCAATAAAAGAGGTCTTTTCCATGTGCTCCATGTCAACTTTCATATCATCCAATGACGAATCAATAAACTTACAAGCAATATTTATCGTTTCGGAAAAAGTTGCCTCTCTGTCTTCTCGGTGACTAATAACCCCACGAATAAATCCCAGCATCGTGTTAACGTATTTCTTTTCACAATGATTAGTCCAACAATACCAATTACCAGATACGTTATCTCCAGATGTGAATATGGTAAGAGCATCACGCTTGTCGCCACCATGCACGGGACACGGAGCCGATATGCGATTGCCGTATTGGTCGTATTCTATGCCAAAGAAATCTAGAATATCCTCTATTCTTTCGGACAATTTCTCACACAGCACATCTATCTGCGCTTTAGATAGATTAGTCTGCGGTTTCAAATGGGATTTCTTCATTATCATCATCGTCTTCATTTACAATAAATCCATCGTCTTTTTGTTTTGAGCCGCCCTTTTTCAATTCATTTCTTGTAACGTTCTCTGCAATTTGCGCGATACTGCCGCTCATAGACATGTTTATATAGTCACCGTCTTCTAAAGCAGGGCCGTGTCTGGCAACAATTGGAACAAGCTTTTTGTTTCCAACCTCCGGGCCATCTTCAGCAATTTCTTCGTCGCTTTTGTTTTTGAAAATCGAAAAGCTTGTGCAGAGCCATATCAATCTATCGGACCCACTGACAACGTCTGTTGATTCTCTAGTGATGCCGTCTCGATTTAGCTGCACAAAACTTAGACAGGGGCAGTCATACTCCACACAAAAATTGTGTAAAGAGGTTATTTGAAATCCAAGAGCTTGGAATTCCTGTAGGTTTGACAGGGAGTCTGCGCTCATTAGCTTGAGGTAATCGTAAATTATCAGGCAGTTATTAGTTCTTCCATTTTCGTCAAACCCTACCTCTTGTAGTATCCATCTACGCATGATAGATAAAGTTTGTTCAAATGGACTTCCGGCTATGCTGACATATTTGTAGGGCATGCCCTTGAGGTGCTCTGCTGCGGCGTAGACTCGCTCTTTTTTTGTCGCATCTTGAGAATATTTTCCTGTTGATATCTCATTAATTTCAACACCGCTTAAATTTGCTAGCACTCGGTTCAGGTGGTCTTCCAAGGACATTTCGGTGTCTAGCATCAAAACGGGTATTTCAAGCTCCCCGGCTATGTGCAAACCGACATTGTCTCCGAACATGCTTTTGCCGACCTTGGGTCTAGCGGCCACAAGGTCAACGCACTTTCTTCTGAACCCTCCTCCAATTGCGGCGTCATATCTCGGATACCCGCTGGGGACTCCCATAATTGAAGATGGGTTCTCTTCCAAATGAAGCAGGTATTCTTCTACGCTTTCCCCCAAAAAGGTCGGCTTGATACTTTCGCTTGAGCCGAGAGACGAGGACAACTCAAAGATGGGATTTTCTGCGACCCCTATAATTTCACTAACGGTTTCGTCACCGTTTATTTTGGAAATTTCATTGTGTATACTTGTTGCCTTTGCCTGTATAACTCTACCAATTTGCAGCTTTCTGATTTTTATCGCATGCTGTTTTACGTTTTGCAGCTTTATAGGAAAGTTGTAGACCGCCCTCAAGTGGTCCATAGATTTTTTATTATTAAGAGTATCCCCTAACGACAATTCATTAGCAGCAGAAAGAATGGAGGCTATATCAATTTCGTCCTGTGTAGACAGAACTTTTTCAAGGCACTTAAAAATTAGCTGATTTTCTTCTAAAACAAACGTCTCCGTTTCAACCAAGTCTTCAATTTCTAAATAAGATTCTGCTCCATAAGAACACACGCCCGACAATACAGCCCGTTCGGCGGCGGCGTTCATCAACGGTTTGTCCATGTATCACCTATTACCAATGCATTTTGCGCATTTATAAAAATCGCGCTTATGTTGAGGGTTGACCATTTCTTCTTGGCCACAAACATGACATTTTTGCTTCATCTTTTTATAAGAAGTCCTTTGTCTAGCAACTGGTTTTACGTCATCATTTATTGCCTCATACCCTGCTTCTGCTGTATCAATTGTGCCGTCGTCAACAAACTTGTTAACCCTGTTGCTTGACACCACGCTTCTGCTTGCGTTAGATTCACTCCT
>Ga0209349_1000594_pt1 | contig 18260 bp, 13 predicted proteins | sample ETNvirnome_2_130_FD_184067 | JGI IMG/M metagenome (GOLD analysis project Ga0209349, IMG submission 184067) | Marine viral communities from the Pacific Ocean - ETNP_2_130 (SPAdes) (version 2) | ecosystem: Environmental > Aquatic > Marine > Oceanic | place: Pacific Ocean | collected 2013-06-22
TTGCCTTCATTAAGTTTCTCCATTTAAGTTTTTTACTTTGATTTTTCTGTTCCGCTCTTACCTTCTGCAAAATATACAGAATACACACAAAGCAGTAACGTCTGGTAAATATATACCTAACTCGCAGCTATCGCTATCGTGCTGGTAGTCTGGATAGTTTTGGGCGTCGGCATATGGGCCGACAAACTGGAAAGAAAAGAACCCTAACTTCTCTAATATCCATCTAATGAGGAAGGAGATGAGGAATGACAGGGACAGACTTATCTGTGATTCGCACGGCCAAGGGGATGACAACTAACGCCCTGGCTAAACGATTGAACGTCCCGGCTCGACGCATTGAGTACCTTGAGAGCCAGGGCAAGGCAGTAACCCTACCCAATTACCTTACCAGAGGAGTAAGAGAGATGGAACAGAACAAGAAGAATGGCACGAAGAAGAACATGAACTTCAAGCAGAGACTGACCCATACTCAGCGCATCTTCGCCCTCACTCGTGATGAGTTGGCCGAGGCCTTACACCTCACTCCCCAGGAGCTAAGGGACGCAGCCAAGGACCCCTACAAGGTCAGGCGACTGTCGCACCGCATGAGGGATTGGACCCACAGAAACAAGATGCCTGACCCCGCACTCAGCAAGGCCAGGACGGAGAGCATGACTGGCTATTTCGGCCTGACTGAACAGCAGAAGGAGATCAAGGAGACGTTCAGCCACGTAGAACAGGCCTCACCCATTGAGATGGTCACGTCTACCTCCAACCACATAGAGGGGGCACGTCAGCGAACTGGCTTCTCACGGCGCAAGCACAAGCCCTCAGGGTCCTACGTCAGGGACCTCATGCTACACACCAAGGCATCTGCTGGCTACGTCGCCAGTCTTCTTGGGGTCAGCGCCGATAGGATGCGGGTTATCTCCCAGGCCAAACATCCCCTCCTTACTCCGGTTGAGAAGGACAGCATGAAGGAGTTGGGTGTGTGGGTTCAGGCTAACGGAGGCAAGACCCTGCCCCCTCTGGATAAGTGGGACCCCTCAGGTGCCTTCGTCCCCGTTAAGATCGACAGTGAATGGAACTGGATGGAGCTAGGTGCTGGCATCATTGTCGGGATGATGATTAGTGCCGCTGCCTTCGCCGCCGCCTACCTCCAGTTTCTCCGCTAATGGCTAAGAAAAAGAAGACCAAGAAGAAGCGGCCCCGTCAGGCCAATCTAGACAGAGCCTTCTCGCAGCTTATACGAGAGCGGGATGACTACAACTGTCAGGTCTGCGGGAATAATTTCAGGCACGACCCTGGGTTACTGGATTGCTCCCACCATGTGGGTAGGGCGAGGGGTAACACAAGATGGTATCCAGACAACGCCTCATCCAAGTGCCGTAGTTGCCACGGCAAGATGGACCTCAATCCCCTTGAGCATACCGAGTGGATACGCAAGAGGCTGGGGATGGAGAAGTATGAGCAGTTGAAGCACATGGCGGGACAACTGCTAAAGATGACAGACCAGGATCGTCGAGAGCTTCTAAACGCCCTTAGAAAGGACCATCAAATGTTACTTACACGTCGAGCCATGGGCGAGATAGGAGAACTGGACCTTGAATGAAAACTACAAGCCCCCCTGGAAGGAGAAGGTAGGCTTCTTCGTCGTGTGGATGGGGTTCAAGCTACTCCCTCCTCCACTGGAGGATGCCTTCTCTAAGATCATGATCGGGTTTGCCCAAGCCGTGGAGCAGGCTGAGATTATGCAGTGCGATCAACAAGTAACCCTAACCCTGTGTGCAACTCTTCCAGTAGAGGCAGAGGAGGTCGTTGATGATAGACAAGATTCCTGATGAGGTCATCCTCGCTGAGGGACTGGAGAATGCGTTCGTTGGTGTAGGCTCTAGGTGTGGACAGCCTGATGTGGCTATCTACGATTACGACAAGATCCTTGAAGTCCTCATGATGAGGGACGGGATGGCCTACGACGACGCTGTTGAGTTCGCTGAGTTTAACATCGTTGATGGCTGGCATGGTCCCGGCACCCCAGTATGGATGAACAGGATGGCTTATGGCATCGGATAAAGCGGCGATAGCGAGAAATGTTGAGGTGGCCCTGTTGATCAGGGGAACAACTTGGCAAACCGATATGTCATTGCCTCACTCAGAGAAGGTGCCACCCCCAAGCCAATGGACTGTTCACGAAAGTGACTGGGGGAAAGGAAGGAGTATCACATTACAAAGCCCAACGATCCGAGTTGTGATAACCGACGACCGAGTGAATGTGCAAGCTATACGGTGACAGAGTTAGAGGAGGTATGCAAGAAGTGTTACGTCACCCCTAATTGGAGTGATGAGATCTACCATATCCTCTACCGGGAGCCAGGAAAATGGCTATGCAAAAAGTGCTACGAAAAGGACAGAAACGTAGAGACGCAGCCCGCACTACCGCTTATTGGGGGACTCTTCTCCTCCTGATGTACCTAGCCTTCATCGCAGTCAAGATCATCACAGCCCTATAGTCCACCCTCTCCACTGCCCCCTAGCCCACCACTACCCCCTAATCCTCCACCCCCCCTGCGGCGGCGTCTCTTGCGCCGTCTGCGGGGCGGGGTGACCTCTATCCCCTCTGACTCAGCCTGCTTCTTGAGGGCCCTTAGAAGCTCTCTACGGGCGTAGGTTTGTGATCGTAGCACCCGCTGGGGGTCTACGTTCATCAACTTCACGCCAAGGAACTCGCTGATTGCCTGGGCAGAGAACTCACCTTGGTCTGCCTTTGCGATCAGGCGGTTGATCTTACCCAGTGTAGGCAGGGCAGTGCCAACCACGTTCTCCTGCTTCTTCGTCAGGAAGGGCAAGGTTTCACTGGGCTCACCGGGGAACGACTCGATGGGCCTATCAAGGAACATCGAGTAGCCCCGCTGGGGGAACCACTCTATCGGCAGCTTGAGAAACGGGGTCATGCTACTGCGGAGGTCGTCGCTGTTGGCCCTATTCAGATCCTGAAACGGCAGGTTGGGGTTAAGGAACACCGGCTTGCTGTTCATAATCAAGGGCATACGGACTGCGTGTAGATCCTTGAAGTAGTCCTGCTCAGGAACGTCATGCCACTCCTGGGTCACCCCCTCTACTGCATTGAGGAACTTGGGGATCTTGGCATACCTACCAGGGTCAGTCACCATGGACTGGAACTGGAGGGGCATGTTGAATCGCATCCATGAGTAGAAGGGGATCAGACTACGACCCCACTTCTGCTCAAAGTCAGTCAGCCCATCCTCGTAATCGAAGAGGTATTGATCCACCGACTGAGAGGCACCCATCTGTGCCCGCATGTGGTAGGCATCAGACTCACCAATGCCCAACCTCGTGGCCTCAGTAGCATCATCCCCGATCTTACCCGTGGCCTCCAGCTTGTCTAGGTAGTGGGCCCCACGGGAGTTGTTCTCCATGTTGGTGCCCAGCTTACGGTGCCACTTCAGCAGGGCATTGTTAGGCCCGAAGTATTTACCCAGGGTAGAGGTCACCTTAGCTACTTGGTCGGCAGCGTTCCGTGCTGTAGGCTCAGCAAGGACAGCCCTGGTAACCAGATCAGCATTAGGACCAATATCCAGCACGTCCTTACCCAACATCCGGTCGAACACCCCCTTGATCTCTGGGGCAATATCAGCCTTCACTGCACCACCAGTAACCATCGAGTAGATGGTAGTAAGCCAGTCCTTTGCCTGAGCGAACACTTGGCGCAGGCCATCAGTTGGGGCCTCACCAGTGGCTAGGTAGTTCTCAAAGGCATCGGCAAATTTCTCTTCAGTCTCAGTTGTCCATACACCGTTTTTGACTCCGGCCCACTTCTCGGCCACGCCCAGGTCTTCGATAGCTATATCACGTCGCCATATGTGAGCTAGCTCGTGGACTATGGTAGAGAAGTCGCCGGTTTCAAACAGATCCACCGTAGCCTTACCATCAGCGGCAAAGGACACGGCACCCTTCATGTCCCCATTGGGACCAGTCTGCTTCATGCGATCTCTGGTCCACTTACGCAGTTCAGCTAGGGAATCAAAATCTTCTATTCCCCTCGCAGTATGAATGGTATAAGATCCCTTGGATTTACCGGCCAGAGATGCCACTTCCTGTAGTTGCTGTGGAGTGAAGTGTCCGTCAACCTGAAAGGTCAGCCTGTTTGATACGCTCCCCACTGACATTGCACCGGCTTTTCCCGCTGCGTTGGCGGCTTCAAGGCCCTCAAGGGCTTGCTGGTTGGCATCCCCTGACACCACGGGCCTGTTCAGCCTAGTGCCATCAGGGAGGACAAACCCTACGGCATCATCAGTCTCAGCCACCCCAAGCTGGGCCCTTACCTTATCTGCTGCTCCAGGCCTGGGAGATACGCGAGCTAGGGGCTCACCCTTACGTACTCCGGTCAGCTTCTTAGGCGCGGCCTCAGCGTCAGCAATGAACTGATCGGCAGCGTCTGCTTTCTTCTTACCTTTCTTCTTGGTCTTGCTGCCCTTTTCGCCAGTGAAAGTCTTGGCCTTCTTGGCGCGTAGCCCCTTATCAGATTCCTTGATGGCTAGATCTGTGAAGTCAAACAGGGCAGCCTGAAATGATCCAATCGCAGCAACTCGATCAGCGTCGGACGCTCCTTTAAGTTGACCGACCGCCAAATTTACCTCGTCAATCCAGGCGTCAATCATATCGTCGCTGACAGACGTATCCGTAAATGGCACACTTTCCTTAAACAGCTTGATCTTTAGGGTGTCGACATTATTGCGAACGATCTCAACGGCTGTGTTTGTGCCCTCCTTGCTGAGGGCATTCAATTCAGCATACACCTCGGAGGTATTGCTGTATTCCTTGGCTCCAAATGGGATTCCAGTGTCAACAAACTCAGCGCCAGTTGCCCTGTTTGGAAACTGAACAGTGAATCCTTCTACCTTCTTGCCTCCCTGGAACAGGGTGTCGGAGAAGAACCGCTGCATCTCACCAATGGAAGTGAAAGTGTGATGCTGGTCTTTGAAATCAAGGTAGACCCGCATTCCCCGCCCATACCTTGCAATGGTGCGAATCTGGGCGGGGGTTGGCGCAGCGTTGATGTGAACATTGATCGAATTGGAACCCCGACTAAGGATCGTTCGCGTTGCTCCAGTTTCCATCAGTCGCCTAATGCTGCTTTCTCCCTCAATCTTGCCGATAGCCCGAGAAACCACCTCCTCGTGATTAGCTCCAATTTTCCCCTCAATGGGAGTGCCATCGCTTAAAATAAAAGCGGGAGATCCATCTTTGCTGGCTCCGCCGTGCGCGTCCAGCATCTTCTCTTCAAGAGGATGCAGCCTACTTCCTCTACCAGTCTGGAACAGCACGTCAGGCGCACGAGGAGGAGACTCCAGCCCCTCAGCGATTACGCGGCTTGATTGGGAGGAGATTCTGGATTCGTAGATGGGGTCGAGGGCTCCGTATTTCGGCTCAAGAGTCTCTCGGTAAGCCTTGATGTATTGTTCATGGAAGTCACGGTATACCCCTCTTGCCAGATCGGTAGGGTCGAGTCCTCGCCCAGCCAAGGGAGTTCGGATGTGTCTTGCTGCGTCTGCAAATTCTTCTTTGCCAATGTGGCCTCCTACATGTGCGAAGCGACCGCCCGTCAAGCCATTAGCCCTCATGTAGTCAGGCGTCAGCTTGGCGAAGTGACCTTCGGCTCCGTTGCGGTTGATGAAACGGATCTCTCTACGTCCCGGCAACAGGTGCATCTCAAGCCCCAGGTCAACAGCAATCTTGTTGGCCTGTCGCTCAGAGAACGCCCTGCCGTCTACGTTGTTCAACTGCACCCCCTCAGATACGGTGAGGTGGGGGTTGTTCTCTGCAAACCTAGCTGCATCAGCTTCCGTGGCGAAGCGACGAGGCTGACCCCATGTCACATCGCTCTTAGTCATACCGTCACCAACGAGGGCGCTGATAGAGCGGACTACGTCCTCATCGTCTAGCCCCTTGATGTGCAAGGAAAAGCTAGGCTCAAGGCCTTGAGAGGTGCCTATGTTGTCATAGTGGACGCTGTGATCAAACCCCAGTTCCTTCTCCAGCTTGGACAGGAACTTGAACTTCTTCCCGTCAGGGGTCAGGGCCTTCTCCATGAACCTAGTATGGAATGCCTTGGCATCCTCCAGCCTCACTGCCTTACCGGCGATAGACTGGTTGACCTTGGTGGAGGTCTGGATGACACGGTCTACGCCATCAACCCAGTCCTGGGATAGGACGAAGTTGTGTCGCTCAAAAGCTATCCGCCCATTAGCCAGAGCCTGGAAGGGAGAGTTATCAGGATCAAACCCTGAAGCAAGCAGCTTCTTATATTCAGCATCAGCATAGAGGTTAGCTGAGTCTACCGATCCAGGCTTCAATCCACCGCTAAAGTCATTCCATGACACCTCCCCACCAAGGTGGTCGTATAGACCTTTAGGTGGCGCGAGGTTTTCCTTGGAGTAGAACCACAGCGCAGCCTGTGCTTCGTCAGGAGCAATGTTCAGATCCTTGGCCGCTCGACCGATCATATACTGGGCGTAGCGATACTGGTCACCATTCACGCCAAAGCTAGGATCAGAACCCTTCTTGCCATACCCAAATACCCTCGCGATATGCACGTCGTTCACGGTGAACGGGAAGAACCCGTCCATCTTATAAGAGTTGGCCAGATCCAGGGCGAAGGTGGTAGTCTTCAGGTTGCCACTAAAGGACCCAGTGGTATAAAGACTGACCAGTTTGTTTACCTGATCTCCATTTATCTGCATCCCCTGGTGGGCAACGCCGTTGTTGCTCTTGTTGATGGCAACCTGCTCTATTCCAGTTACATCCCTACCCCCGATCCTGGCCGGGATGGAGTTCCTGAATGTCCTCTCGTTGAAGACGCCATCTGTCGTAGCCTCCCTGGCTTTCCTCATGATGAAGTAGGCATTAGCAAGGTTGTCCTCGACGTTAGTCTGGGCTGACAAGATGGAGTTTACAGAAGCCCACTCGGGCACATTACTATCGCCCAGCTTGGCAGCTTGATCAGAACCAAACTGCTTATACCAATGCTCCTTGCCGCCTGTCTTCTTGCGCCACTTCCTGATGGTATCCACCAGCCACTTGTGGTCGATGGGGATAGACAGATCAGCCCTGGCTTCGTCGCCAGCTTTGAGGGCAGCCTTGCGAATAATCCCCCTGCCCTGTGCCGTTGGGGCACCTGGGATACGACGAAGCCGATCAGCAGTGGGATTAGGATGCCTAGAGTAGAGGGCAAACATCTCCATCTCAATATCACCGTGGTCATAGTCAACTGACTGCGGTGAAGGAGATGTGTAGTAAGCCTCGTCTCCTCTTGGTCCCCTCTGGAAGTACTGTTCTGTACCAGTTACTTCATCTATTGTCCTACCTGAGTTAATCTCATGGATCTTCTCCCTCAGGTAGTCATCAGGAGTCTTGTCTGTACTGTGGGACCATGTCTTAGCTCTTGCATCAAACAGTCTAACAGTAGAGTCAATCTGTGGATCACTGATGTTAAGCTGCCCGTTATCCCTTGCTGCCTTTAGCATGTGACCAAACTTGATAGATGCACCTGATAGTTCAGACAGGGAAACAGCTTTCAAACTCTTCTCAATGTCACCCATGATCTGACCTTCAGCATCTACCAGAAGGTCACTGCCAAACAGACCATTGTTGACCACCCCATGGGACTGCATCTGATCTCTAAGCTGATGACCAGTAAACTTAGTACCATCAGGCATGGTGATCAGGTCATCAGCCATGGTCTTACGTCCACCAAGCAGGGCTTCAGCAGCCTCCCTTGCTATGATGGGCAGGTTCTCTGTCCCACCGGCTTGGATGGTGAGCATCTGAGCATACCGCTTGGGGTTGACTACTCCACCTAGCCAGTTGTTAAAGATATTGGAGTATTGATTTCTTAAGAGGTAGCCTGTAGATAACAGGGCATATCCCTTCCACAGCCCCTGGGCCTTCCTGAAGCCCTCAAAGAAAGCCGTGGCCTCATCTTCTCCAGTGAAGTAGCGGTTGGCCTTACGAAGCTGATCAGCCATCGCTATGGGCATCATATGGAGAGGGCCACTAGCTAGCTGATTCTCTGCCTCCTCCAGAGTCTCACTAATCTTGCTGCCAGTAGCATCCCTTGTTACATCATCCAGCTTAAACTGAAGGTCATCGAGGTTGACGGGTTCATACCCCATGTCCCTCCACTGCTTCATCCTGACCTTGTCCTTGAGCAGAGAGGCCCCATCTGTGGGGTCGATCTGCCTGACCAGCCCAGTATCAGCAATTACGGAGTTGATGAAGTGCCTAGAGGCAGTAGCCCGCACTGTCTCAATCCCCAGCCTTGCGCTAGACAGACCGATATCCAACTCAGTAGGCGTACCAGATGCCAGCCTCTGCTGCATGGTCTTGTAGACCTTGGCCTTCTGGAAGCTCTGCGTCCCCTCAAGAGGGGCACCTCTAACATCTGGCGTCAGGGGATTGGTCGGCGTCTCCTTAGCAAACCCCAGCCTACCCTCAGTGAAATCCCTCCAGATCAAAGCAGACTGCTGGGTCTGTGGGGCACGAGCAGGGAAGTAGCCACTCATCAACTTGGAGAGTAGGCCCTCCTTGACGCTCCTCTCGCCCCAGACATTCCACATATTGCGGAACTCCACAGCCTTCTCTAGTAGCTCCTTGCCCTTCTCCAGCCCTTCTCCCTCAGTCATGCCCCGCTGCATCATGTGAGACTGAACAGCAGCCAGGAAGGGATCGTTAGCCCCCTTCGTGGGGTCTGCCACTAGTCGCGTAGCCCCGTCACCAATCTGGCTGGTTGTGGTCTTCACATCATCCAACAGGACGGTGAGGATACGAGCCTCATCAGCAGACATGCTAGCTCTAGCAGCCTTGACCACGTCGGAGATCTCCACCATCCCCCGCGAACGGGCGGCAATCATCTTCTTCCGCAACTGAAGGGACTGCTCTACGCCCATCTTGCCAGACTTCAAGGCCTCCTGTAGAGACTCATCCAACTGGCCAAACCCAGGTGCCTTGGTGATATCCTCAGCGTTGGCAGCGAACTGCCTGAGCCTGAAGTGAGGCAGGAAGGCAGACCCCAGATTACCAGCGGTCTTGAACCCTGCGTTGTTGATGGCATTGGCAGCATTGAAGACGGTGTCAGACATCCTCAACTTACCGCCTGCCTTGGCCAGACCAAACCCAGTGTAGGTAAGGGGGTCAAGGAAGACGTCCATCAGGAATCCCACCATGGGATTCAGCCAGCGGTTGTTCTCTGCCTTACCAAACACTTCCTGCTCTTGAAGGACATCAGACCACGTAGGCCTACGAGCAGCCTCTAGCTCAATCCCAGGGAGGGCGTTGATGAACTCTGTCCCAGCCTGCCAGAATGCTTCGTCTACCTTGCCTGTTCTGCCTAGCTCTTGGAAGAATGCAGCAGGAGTATGCACCCCGATACTGAGCAGATCGAAGGCTCCCTCAAGGAAGGTGCCGTCTGTCCCGACTGACCCACCCTGAAACGGCAGGTGAACCAAAGCCTCAGCCTGTTCCTGATCCTCAGGAATAGGGATACCAGCCGCTCCAAGGCCCGCCTCTAGGTTCCTGACCTCAGTAGCCGCACCTTGAGCCGAAGCCTGCTGACGGGGCCCTATAGGGGCTGAGGCGAAGCCTGGGTTAGGAGTATTGAGTTGTTCTTGATTGGGCAGGAAGGGCAAGCCTAGCCCTGCTCCACTGAATCCTAAGCCGCCTTGATTGATTTCGCTCATGGCAAGAACCCTAGCCCCATAGTCTGTAATACGGGATTTTTACCCAGTTCCACAAAGTCTTTTGCGGTGTATGGACTGCCCCCACGTCTCCCAAGTGCGCTACCGGAAACATCAGGATCTAGGCCTAGGGCCCCAGCAAGACCGGCACCAAATCCTGGGCCTGTGTCAGCAGGAGCCGCCCCAGTAGAGGCAGTTGCGCCGGTCAGATACTTCTGCGATGCCTGACTCTTAATATCTGGAGGCAGCTTCCCCCACTGAGGATGGTCATTGATCCATATAGAGGCTTGCTCTTGATTCATAAAAGGCGGCATACTTGAAACTATGTCATCACTCATCTGGTTGCGCCTGCCCTCAATCAGTTGAGGCATTGACAAGTTTCTGGCAAGCGTCTTGGCTTCTAGATAAGCCATCCCTGGATTTTCGGCTAAGATTCTGTCAGTGTCACTAATTATTTCTTCCCGAGTGGGCATGGGCGGAAGCACAAATCCAGAAAGACCGTTCGCATCTGCCCACCTCAAAACCTGCGCGTAGTCGGACGCGGGGGTCCCTTCGCCGTCGTCAATAATATCCAGAACCTCTGCCGCTTTTCCAGGGTCGTGGTTCTGTATGCTGGCCACGATTTGATCCATTCGATCTCTTATCGACGCCTGCCGCGCAAACCGCGCCTCAAGGCCCGCCTCTCTTTCAGCTTTCTGGTATGCGTCCTCGATGTCCCTGAGTCGGACAGTCTCATCATTCGCAATCCTGCCTAGCGCCTGCTGCACAAATGAGGCTACTCGCCCCTGATCTTCTGGGTTGACAAAAGTGGGCATCTGGAAGGCGTCTACCTCGTCCTTTGAAGTCATTGCCTGTATTCTGCCCAGCACGCCGTCAAGCCTCTGCCGGTCTGCTGTCTGCTGCCGTAGAGCTAGCTCATCCTGAGCAATGCGATTAGCCTCATTTTGAGCAGTAAGACGATTCTCAGCCTCTGTGCTTAGCCGCTCCTCAGTCGTTTCAAACTGGCTTTTCTGTTGGGCCTGTGAAGCCAGAAACTGAGACTGTTGTTGATTGCGATTCCTGGCCTGATTGAGACTATCAACAGCCCCAGGTATGGCCGCAGTGGCCCCGCTGAAGAATCCCCTAGCTAGTTTTCCGCCGAGTCCCATTATATTAACCTATTTTGTTTTTTGAGGACGCCCGAGAAAGGCTGAGGCCCCTGCTACTGTTGCCGCACCAGCAAACTGGCCTACGGCTTCCCACACCCCCATCTCCTGCGTGAAGGGCGATACTCCAGCCACCCAGCCCATGATGGCGTTTAACTGTTCTGCGTCCTCGAACCTGTCCAAGAAGTTTCTTGGGGCAGGCTGAATAGTAATATTCTGCCCGCTGACAAGCTGTGTAATCTGACCGGCATCCAGGGTCATATTATGCACATTGTCAACATTCTGACGCAGCCAGTTCTCCTTTTCTGTGTCATTCATGCCGTCAAATCTATCACTGGCCATCACGTCCATCCCGAGGCCCCTCTCAATCACATCAGCCCAGTTGCCATCTGGGTGGTTGTCCATCAAGTCGCCAATGGTGCTAGTGTGATCATAGGCCCAGGAAGTCCCCACCCCGCCACTTAGCTGAACCTCCAACCCCCTCACCCCTTCTTCGGTGGGATTCGCCTCAAGGGCAGCTACGTCTAGAATCCTGGCATTGTCTAGGCTTGGCAATACTTGAGTGATGGTTGTGTTTAAGGCGTTAGAAAAATTGTCCTTCTGCCTATCATTCGCCCTACCAATCAGGCTGTCTAAGGTAAGATCCAATGGCGTCGAACCAAGAATGCCATTCCAAGTAGAGTTCTCCCTCGACTCCTGGCGAGTCATAGCATCTACGGTGCGATCAAACTGCTCCTTTTGCATACCCATGGCTGCCGCCTGCTGAACCTTGGCATTGCCGTAGTCACGCTGATAGATATCCATGCCTCGATTGAAAGCCTGAGGGTCTATGTTGTCACCAAAATGCTTCATTGCATCTGCGCGTAGATCTGCCTCAGACTTATTTGGATCATCAACCCTGAGGTGTTCATACTGCATTAAAGCAGACTGCCAGTTGTCCCCATCAAGACCAACCTGACCAGCCACATCCAGCGTAACCTGCTGCCAGCGTCTGTCATTCTCATCTTCCAGGCCCTGAAGCTGACGGTTAGACAGCCCAGTAGCATCCGACAACTGCTTGTAAGCTAGGCCCCGCTCTAGCTGCTGCTGCATAACCGTGGCCGAGAACTGCCTTGACTGAGCCGTCATGGTGCCAGCCTGGATCGCCTCACCCCTAATCAGGGCATCCATCTGCTCAGGAGTGACATCCTCACCCGTATTAGTGAAGAAGTTCTCTTGCATCCGCTGATATTCAGAAGTCTGATCCCAGAGATGGGGAGGCACGCTTCCAAAGACGCTGGTATCCACACCCAAATCATCAGCCTTCATGTCGCCCACCTCAGTTGTGCCAGTGATGTTGGCCCACTGCTGAGCAATGTCAGCCGACTGACGCTCTGATGCCTGTGCCATCTGGGCATTGAACTGACGGTACCTCTCTTGGAACTCCTCGTCCTGAATGTCCTGACCTTCAAGGAAGGCCTTGTTGAACTGACGCACAGATTCAGTGAACTCCCTGTTGTTCAGGGTAGTAGCCACCCCGGCAAGGGTCTGGTGCTTCACGCCAGTAACTGGATCACGCATGAACCCCAACTCCTGGGCCCTAGCTATGTCCTGGATAAACGTCTGCTGACGGCTCTGGAGAGTAGACCGACCGCCCACAGACTCGCCATTCATCAGACCAGTAAGCTCCTCTGCTGAAGGCTTGCGCCCGAACTGATCTTGGAACGACTCCACGACCAGACCAGGGCTTGCTTGCGGATTGGGCACACCCAGTGAATTGGCAGATACCCCCTGCTGTGAGCCGTAGAGAGTGGCTTCCCGCTGGCCCAACTCCCTGACTGCGTTCTGCTGGGCGTTGTCGATCTGCTGTTGCTGCTGCTCAGCCTGGATAGCAAACTGATTCTGCTGCTCCTTCAACTGCTGGGATTCCAGCGTGGTTCTGCCGCCTACTTTCCTACCGGCATAAGCGTCATTGACCTCGACCTGAGTCGGCTCCCGACCAAAGCGATCCTTGAACTGGGCGGCGAACATATTGAGCCCGTCTATCCCATCATCAAGAGAGAGGCCAAAGTCGGCCATAGTCATGCCTTCAGTTTCACCAAACAGGGCCGTAGTCGCATTGGCCTGCTGGAGACGCTGAAGCTCATTGGCCCTGTCGGCCTCAAGCTGCTGCTGGTTAATCCTCTGCTGCTCCAGGGAGGCCTCGGAAGTAAGCTGCTGAGAACCAAGGGTCTGACGACCGCCCACCACATTGCCTGCGTAGGCCTCGTTGACTTCCTGCTGGGAGGGGAATCTGCCAAACCTATCGCTGAAGGCATTGGCAAAGATGTTGAGGCCATCTGTCCCATGCGCCAAAGTAACGCCCACATCAGCAATAGACATCCCCACAGTAGACCCAAATAATTGATCCTCAGAAGCCTGCTGTGCCCTGCGCTGGAGTTCGTTCTGCCTGTCTGCCTCAGATCCCTGGAAACCAAACTGCCTATCCTGTTCTAGTTTCTGTTGCTTAAACTGCCTATTCTGCTCCAATTCCTGTTGGGCGTACTGCCTATCCTGTTCAGTTTCAAGCTGCGTCTGACCTCTGTCGAACTGGGCTGCTTCAAGGGTCTGTAGACTGCCCACTCGCTGGCCATTAAACGCCGCCAATGCCTCTTGGTTTGTTGGGGGTCTGCCAAACCTACGCTCAAACCCCTCTGCAAACACGCCTATATCCGTGTTGTTCAGAGTGCCATCTTCATTGGTCCTGACGCCTAACTCCTGGGCAGTAACCCCACCGCCGAAGCCGAACTGGGCAGCCTGCTGTGCAGCATTCTGTCTATCAGCCGCAAGCTGCTGAGCGCCGAATTGGCGATTCTGCTCCAACTCACCCTGTTGACGTAGCAACTCGTCCTGCTGGAAGCGCCTGTTAGCCTCAGTCTCCTGAAGAGTAAACTGACGGTTCTCACCAATCTGCTGCTGACCAAACTGCTGGCCAAATTGGGAGGATTGAGCAGTCTGCTGCCCACCTACGCGCTCGCCTGCGAATGCCCTATTGATCTCATCCTGGGTAGGTATTCTGCCCATAGACTGCTGGAAAGCGTTGGCAAACTGGCCCAGTTGGACATCTGGCCCCTGGCTGGTGTCAGTCACGTCGATCCCAGCATCAGCGAAGTTCATCCCAGCAGACCCGCCAAACAACTCAGCGCCCTGTAGCTGAAGACCCCGCCTCGTGGCCTCCTCCTGAAGCGCCTGTTGCTGCTGTGCAAGGGCTGTCTGGTCCTGCTGGCTCAAGAACCCGATGTTCTGCTGACGGGACGCTAGAGCCGCCTGCTGCGCCTGTAGGGCTGCCGCCTCCCTGGACTCCTGTGCGCCCTGGAAGGTCTGGATGTTCTGTCTCTGCTCGTCACGCTGGCGCTGGCCTCGTCGGATCTCAGCATCGAGCAAGGCATTCGCCCTGCCTGTAGCAAGCTGCTCAAACTGTCGCTGATTAGCACCCGAGGTGCCAATGTCCTGTCCGTTGTTATCAGATACCTGAAGCATCCGCGCAAGCTCAACTCTGCGCTTATCGAACTCAGCATTAATCCTGGCTTCTTCAGCCGCTGTCTGTGCTGCATTATCAAAAGCAAGCTGGCCAGTAGCATCAGAGATCAAACTCTCTAGACCTGACCGTTGGGGCCTGCCGAAGGTGCTGGTAGGATCAGTCTGCCCAAATACCTGCCTGCCAGACTCAGCAAATGGCTGGATCAACTGAGAAGGGACATCCCCCCTGAGGGCATTGGTCCCCTCGGCGCCAGGAAGCTGTGCTGCTACCGCAGTCTGGCCATGCTGTAGCTCCTGTTGGCCAGGAAGGGTAAGCCCCTCCAGATCAGCAGTAGTAAGGGTCCCTCCACGTAGCTGGCGCTGCCTGATCGCCTCGGCTGTTTCTTTTGGCTGGGGATTTGTGAGCATGGCACCCCCTGGGCCGGGACCGGCCCCAAGTCGCTGAAGGTCATCTACAAGAGTAACCCCCCCTGGGCCGTAGCCACTTGTTCCAGGGCTTGGGCGGCCAAAAACTAATTGATCTCCATCGCGGACTGGGCCGGCCCCAAGTTGCTGAAGTTCATCTACGCCGCCGATGGGGTTGATGTTCTTGCCCATCGCTTCGAATACGGGGCGAAGACGCTGTCGCTCTGATCGTGGTGGGAGGTACGATCCTAAGTCTTTTGCTACCCGTGGAGCCTTTGTCTGGGTCACGTCAGATATCTCGCTTGTTACGCCTGTTGTTGGAGTGCTATCAGACGGTATAAAATCAAGGTTCGGTGCCTCTGGCAGTGTCAATCCATGAAATGGATTAGAAGTCTGTTCTGCTTCAACTACGCTAGTCGGCGTCGGTGCAATCGGCTCAGGGAGAGTAAGCTGATGCCCTGGATCAACAGGACTTTCGGGGCTCTGCCGTGTTACTACCCCGCCACCGCCCTGCTGGGTCTGGAGGATCTGCGTCAGCTTGTCCTTTGAGGCAATGCTGTCCCCAATCTTGTCCTTTGAGGCAACGCTGTCCCCAATCGGGGCCGTCTGTGACGCAGCCTCATCACCCGTTACTGCGGGCGTGAAGGCACTAGCAGCCACTTCGCCTTCTGGTGGACCAAACCCGCCCTTCGGAACTGCGATCTGCTGAGGGGCAGGATCCCTACTCGCCTCATCCCTGGCTTCTAGTTGAGGGGCAGGATTCCTACTCGCCTCATCCCTGGCTTCTATCTGTGCAATTAGTTCTTCAGAGATGCCTGAGGCTTCTAGCGTCTGCCTCTTGGTCATCCTCTTGGGGTATTCAGCAACAACCCTTCTGTCTGATGTTCTATATACCCAGGTGTTACCGTTGTCTAATCTGTCGAGCCGCTTATCCGCAACGCCTTGCTCGACGCTTATTGGTGAATCGTCACCGCTGTAATCTAGATACCGACTAGCGCCTATTACCTGTTCTCTGTCATCCTCAACTACCTCTTCTTCAGCTACTACCCTTTGTGGCCCTAGGGCTATGAAGCCCGTATCAGCCACCATGGCCCTTACTGCATCCAAGGAGACAGCTATGTCATCTCCCGCCCCTCTGTAGGCGTTCCTCAGTGCATCCCGCTGAGTGGAGGTAAACTGGCTAAGAACATCCTCGCCATACACCTCCTCAAACGGCTTCTTCTGCGGTACAGCTGCCTTCGGGCCTGAGGTTGACGTGAGTTCAGACTCTGCCGTAACCTCAGACGTCGTCGTATCTTCCGGCGGTGGCGCTGGCTCAACGATCTTCTCCCCAGTTACTGGGTCGTAACTCTCAGCTACTGCCGTGGCGGCTGCTAGGCCACCCTCGGCCATGGCGGTGCTTACTGCCCTTACTCTGGCCTCAGCTATGGGCCCCAGGGTATCCGTTATCGCAAAGAAGGCATCGTATCCGCCCGTTACGAAGGCCTGCTCAAGCCTGTCTACTTCACCAGGGACAAAGCCTACGGCACGTAACTGCTCTCTTTGCGTAGCCGTGAAGGCCATTAGCGACTATCCCATTCTGCGGGACTCCTACCAATCAAGTCCCTGCGGTCAACATGCAGGAAGGTGTTATATCTGCCCACGCCTGCGAATCCCAAGTCCTTGGCGTATTCATACAGCTTGTCTATGCCTACGCCCACCCGATCTTCGTATCCGAGAGGGGCGAGGTCGGTTGCGATCCTGAGGTGCATCGAGTGTTCGGCCCCACCCACCTTCGTATTATGAGCCACAGACCGATGGCCAGAATTAACCCTAAGGGCACCGCCAAACATTTGGCGTAGTTCCTCAAGCAGTTCCATGTGCGCCCAGAACAAGGGGTCCAAGAGGATCTCATAGTTATCGGGACTCCACAACTCACTCAGCTTGAAGTGGTCTGTAACCTGCAAATTCATTTCAGGATCATCGTCAAGATACCTGCGCCTACCATCCCCGCGACGGTGCCTATGATACCCAGTTTTACTTTGTTGCCTTGAACGACGCTATGTAGCTCATCCATGCGCTTACGCAGATACTTCAATTCGTCTGTTACCATCTGCTCAAACGTGGTCATTTCCGCCGTCCTATCCATACAAAGAAGGCTGATATCATAGCCATGATGAAGATGTCTACAGGCTCTAGGTGGAGAAACTCATACAGGATCGGATATTCATATCTCAGCCCCACGTTCCAAAGCCAATCGAGGATTTCCTTGCATACCTACTCGTTACTCGTCACCAGCTTGCGGACTGTATTGATTGCCCAGGTGAGGATGGGAATGCCCACCACAGGATCGCTCAATGGGGCAGGCAGGATATCTCCGATTAGAGCAAAGAGAATCCCGCCCGTGCCAGCCAAGCCCGCGCTCTTGGCTGTCTTAATGGCCTCGACCTTGCCAAACCCGATCTTAATCAGCTTGCTGAAGTTCATCTACTGCCTCTTCCTTTGCGAGAAAGGTTTTGTAGACCTCAGATTGGCCAAACAATCTCTGGATCTGAGGATCACTCGTAGTCAAAAATGCCTGCCGCTGTTGCATTGCCACGTCAATGCGATTGATCTCTTTTTGGATATCTTCGTTTGTCATGCTTCCTCGCTCCAAGTAATTCCTGCGTCAGTGAGATCTGTCTTGAGTTTCATGCTGCTTCCAATGCTTCGACTCTGGCTTGTAGTTCCTGCACCACCTTCGCCATGATCGGTCCTTCGATGATACTGGACTTGACCCATTTGAACTTCACATCAGATATCGTGCCATTAAGGCACGCCCTGGGTCGCCGCTATGGCGACGAGGAGGTCCACCAAAGCCTCAGCGATGCCGACATCCAGCCCAAGGTCTACCAGTAGGCCGACGACGATGACGGTGATCGAGGCGCGTTTTTTGCGGTGCGTGATCGGGGTCGCCTCGGCTTCCCGCACCGTGCCGACGACGCCGCCGATCTCCAGAGCCTTCCGGCCCAGCCTGGTCAATAGTTTCAACTTATCAATCTCTCTTTTTTGCCCAGTGGATCTCTTCGGTGTTCGTTATTCCTCTGCCCAAGTGATTGAAGCCGCTGTCAGGTCGGTTTTGAGTTTGGCGTATAACTGCTGGTGGATGTTGGCAGTGATATTTACGCCGGTTGCCTTAACGCGATCTACCTGCGGAGCAACAAGCATCTGCCCATTCGGTGCGCCGTCATCGCCCACCCTCGCCGCCTCTGCCGCGTCCTTGAACACCGCCAGATCAGCGCAGGCGTAGAACGTGCCGTCACTGCGATCCTTCTTCACCACATCTACCGCACGGATGCGGACATAGCATCCTGCGGCCACATAATCTCCCTGTAAGGGGACGCTTACGATCAGTGCCATGTCAGTTCTCCAACAGGCGTGTTACCTGCGTTTCGAGTTGTTCGATTCGATTCTCCAGCATTTCACGTAGATCTTGTTGTGCTGCGCCTAACTGACCAATCGC
>Ga0209349_1000595_pt1 | contig 18258 bp, 24 predicted proteins | sample ETNvirnome_2_130_FD_184067 | JGI IMG/M metagenome (GOLD analysis project Ga0209349, IMG submission 184067) | Marine viral communities from the Pacific Ocean - ETNP_2_130 (SPAdes) (version 2) | ecosystem: Environmental > Aquatic > Marine > Oceanic | place: Pacific Ocean | collected 2013-06-22
CGTTGTTTCCAAACGAGAATATAGCATTTGAATCAGTTAGATACACGTTGGTATCTAAAATATATGTTTTTTTAGCCATCCTGCTTCAATCTCTGCTGCCTTCGCTTGGCCTTTTCCCTCTTCTTTCTGGCGTATTTGCTTTCTTTGATTTCTTCTTCTTTGGTATATGTCTTAACAACATAATTGTTATCGCCGGCGCGGAGACGCTTGACCTTGACTAAAAAATCTTCATTGTCCTTATTTTGTTCAAGCAAAAATTTTCTCTTTTTGTCTGCAGATTCATAAGAACTGTGTTGTGAAACATTTTTCCACTCTTTTGTAGTATTTTGTACTTCGCTCATTTTTCCTCTATATAATTTCGTCCACTAGACCATATTTTAAACACGTCTCTGCGTCAAACCATAGATCATGATCTAATATTTCATCTAGTTTCTTTTTTGGTATTTTTGTGTATTCCAAGTAAATTTCTCTAATGGTTTTCATCATATTATCAACATTTTCCATTTCATCTTTCATTTCTTTATACTTGCCCCACATTCCAGAGGAAAGCTGATGAACCAACATGTAGGCGTGTTTATTGATTTGTCTCTTGTTTGCTGCTATAGTCATCAACGTTGCAGCAGAAGCAGCACAGCCGTCGACAATAGAAATAACTGGTACTTTAGATTTTCTGATCTCGTCCATTGCTGCCAAACCAGCAAAAAGGTCGCCGCCGTGACTGTTAACATGAAGAAAAATATCAGCCGGCTCACACTCTAATACAGCAGATGAATGTTGTATTTCGGCGCCAAGATCTCTCAATGCCTTGTTAAGCCCTAAAACATTTTTTGTTTCAACGCCTGAATAAAAATAAATTCTATTATTAACAACTTCTAAATAATCACTGCGTTCTTTTGATGGTGGCTTAAGGTCATCTAAATAATGCAATATTACACTTTCTTCTTCTGAAGGTTCTGGCATTGACGGGGTATCTTCTTCGCCACTTGAAAATCGATAAGTTTTCTTTTTCATCATTTAACTTCCTTAGTTGGTGGAGTCGGCGGGAGTCGAACCCGCGTCCTAAACACATCCAATTTTTCGTCATTCACAAGGTTAGTTGGTTATTTGATACCAACAAACTGTTTGCGCCGAGCGCTGTGCCAAGTTTTATTCGGTGGGAACAATTTGGAAAAACCCTTCTCTTATGAGCATTTGTTTACAAGGCGCTCACGTACCCCGTAACTATGCCGCTAGGGCGTAGTTATAATTTTCAACGTTATCGTTGGCAACTAAATTGTTTCAGCGTTTTTAAAGAGCCACGCCGCCCTCTTCCTTGCACAAAAAATCCTCCTTGCCCAGTCGAATCCGTTTCGACCCCGTATTAGTAATTAGTAGTATAACATAAGTTTTAACAACATTCAACCTTTTGTCACTTTGTAAGGCACACTTCTTTGTCTGAGGTTGGCCACACCTTTAGAGCCTAATTTTAATGGAGCTTGAGCCGCTGGGCCGCCGCCAAAAGGCGTAAGGTGGTCAATGCTTCCGCTTGTAAGATCATGTTGTCTTGCAACATCGTTATGGTGGTTTAATGTAAAATCATCTTTAATATTATCAATAGAAGTTACATCAGTTTCAAGTTGGTGTGGCACACCAATACTTTGAATGGGAGTAAATCGAAAAAAGAACTTTGGGCCTTCGCCATAATCAAAGCTTGGCCTAAAAGGAAATTCATCTGTCCCCCATTGACTATCGGTCACCACCGTATGATTACCAGTTATCATGTTAGCCCAACTATTTTCGTCAAACGCCGGAAAAGAACTGGCATCCGTATACTCGCCCGGGGTTATTTGGCTAGTATTGGCAATCGCACTAGTCGATGTTCCTGCTTTATTATTTCCCCCTCTAGGATGCTGAGTTGCTGCATCAGTAGAGTCAACACCGCTTAGGCCAGTGGCTTGCGCCATGTCGCCAACAAAATCTCTCCATTCAGTTGATTTATTTTCTCTATAACCAGCCACACCAATTGAGGCGCCTGACTCGCCGGGGCTTGTGCCGTTGGCAGAAACATCACCATATCTAAACTCAACTATATTTGACGTTTCGTATAAAACAACCTGAAATTTCATTCTCATGTTATTATTATTATCATGTTCCACTCCACCATAACAATCCCAAGTAATGGTGGTTTGTCGCGTTGGCGAAACCCCATCTACAGAATACCAAATGCCCTGACCAGAAGGCTCATTGTCGCTGAAAGCTAGTATAAGATCGTCCCACCACGGAGCCAGAATAGCTTGTTCTGGATCGGCCGTTTCAAGCTTATTGTTGTGCGAGGCGGCTACATTATTATCTCCCGAACCAGAACACAACATAAGAAACCCGTTAGTATTAACTTTAATTTTATCATAACTTTCTTGGCCAAAATGAAATGTATAAGCTAAAGAAACTGCTGAACTAAAATTATCATCTGGGCCGGTGGTGGTGGCTGCCGTAATAGTAGTAAAACTTCCAGTATTTTCAAGTAAGTTATCGTTTTCACCGGTGGCTATTTTATATAGATAATATTCATCTATATTTTTTCTGTATTTTTGTCTACTCATTTTCTTTAAAGTAATTATCTATGTTATATTTTCTTGCTAACATTTTAAAATATCTATAAGTTATGCCCATAAAATCGGCTGCAGCTTTCTTTGAGCGATTTGCAGAAACCGCATACTTGAATACGGCTTCTTTAGTAATTTCTGGTATTGCATGATATAAATTGAATCCATATAATTTACCTTTTATAATTTTACCAGATAACTCAAGCTTAAGAGCGACGACCTCTTCTAATGATAAATTGCCAAGCATCACTTCGAATTCTTCAGTTGTTTTCTTATCTTTTCGAAGTTTTCTTGCAACACTATAAAGCCCAATGGTACCTTGGCTCATATTATATCCATTTCTCTAAGTCTTACTAAAATTTGTTCTGCTAGGGGCTCTTCTTCGGGTAGGGCTTCTTCGGCTCCCCCTGCAAATTTTTCTTTTTCTTGTGTTTGTTTTTCATACTCTGGAGTTGAAATATCACCAATCTCTCCTGATATATCACTTTCCCACTTATCAAAATAAAGCAGTAGATTTGTTACAAGATAATCTTGATAAGTACTTCTGTCTCTTTCGTCGTGAAGTCTTCTATAAGTTCTTACCACTGCGTCGATTACGCGCTTATAAATGTCTACTGCTTCGTCGCGGCCGGTTTCATCCAAGCCGGCAAGAGTTGGGAACTCTCTTTCTTGGCCCCCAATATCTTCAAAGCCTTCTTCAGCAGCTACTTTTTCGGTTGCGGCAGACTCTTCCTCTTCCGCGGCGGCCAGATCTTCTTCCGCGGCCATTTCATCTGCACCCTTCGTGGGCTCAGAGTCCGCAACATCAATGTTAATTCCTTTCGGATCGGCGTCGATGTCGGCCATGGTCGGATCAACACTAACTTTGGCCACTTCTTGTATGGCGGGTAAATCATCTTCTGTGCCTACTGTTGCATCGGGCCCTAAATCAGCACCCCTTAAAGCAGCTTCTGGAGAAAGAGTATCAATTATTGCTTTTGTTAAATGCTTTTTAAAGGAGTCTCTTTGTTCGGGGCTGGTCGTTAAACCTTTGTATGCGCGCTCGATCACAGGAAGTATAATTTTAAGAGCGCCAACTAATTTATTAATTCCGGTTGAACGACTTGGAGTATCTTCCATCGCAGCTTCTTTGAGCAAGCTGCGAACAATTTTGCGAAACTTTTCTTCTTCTATGACTTGTTTGCCATATTTTTTCATTTTAATTTTAATTTTGTCTTTAATAACTCGTCTGAGCTTATCTTCAAAATGCATTTCTTCATCTCCCTCTTCTCTAATTAGTCCTTCGTTTTCAGTTTCTCCCATATGGCCGGCAACATCGCCGCCTGCCACTGAAGAAAACTCATTTATAAACATTTCATTAATCATTTCGTCAATTAAATCTGATTCTTCTGTTTCAGATTCGACTGGATCGCCTTTGTCCAAAATTTGGGCCCAAATATAGTGTGCCTGACCTTTGGAGCTATCAGGCATAAAATCTAAAAATCTTTCATAATCATTTTTTTCTATTGCAAGCCTCATATATGTTGCGCTATATTTATCTCCAGTTTTTGGATCTAGTTCAGCTTCAATTATAATAGACTCGATTTCTACGTCTGGTCTCGCTTTTTCAATAGACGGTTTTAAAGCTTTGCCGTGGCCCGGGTCTTTAGTGCTTGATATAAAAGTAATTTTGCTATCTTGTGGAAGCGCCGTCGCTTCCTTATACATAGGAACCATGGGACTGCTGCTTATGATCGGTTTTCCGCCTTTCTTAAATTTTCCCGGCACTGCCATTGGTTTAAACGCATATAAATCTACAAACCCAGATAATCCTTCATTTCGTAAATATACTTGCCATATTTGCAAACTTTCTTCGACGCCAATCTCATCTCTTTTTTCTTCGCCCGTAAACAGAATAATTCTATCCGGCTTTGGATTTGCCTTTTCCATTGCATCTTTCACCATTTTAAGGTGGCCGCGATGAGGTGGCTTAAAGCCGCCGGGAATCATAACAATGTGTTGAGGCTTGTCTGGGTCAAAACCCTCTTGTAGAGGATAAGGAGGGGGTACTGGTGATTTTTCCCCGTACCAGAATTCTGCTTCGCCCTTCGAAGCGCCGGGTTCCATAAATAAATCTTCCATAGGTATTGATCCTTTGCGTCCAAACTTGAAAAGCCCCAAAACCTGATTAGCGGGAGCAAAATTTCCTGTAAATTTGTATGTAACTCCATTGTAATCAAATACAAAACCTTCAGCTGCAGCAGATACATTCTCGGCGTCTTTCAATTTTTCCATTTGTTGACGTAGTACTGCAATTTTGTCTTCATCGCCAGATGCTTCAATAGCATTTATTGCGTTCGACACCTTTCCCTGAAGGCGTTCAACTTCTTTCTTGTTATCAAGAATAAAAGCGCTTTCAAGGCCGCGCAAAAGCTCAACAGCAAAATCATGTATTATGTTTTCAAGAGGAGTTACGGCTTTTTTAATAAGGCCGGCTGACTGATCAATAAATTTATTAACCTGTTGTTTCATTTCGGGCGAAACACCTTTAGTTATCATAGCTTTTGTTAAGCCTTTTTCATCCGTCATTGGAGATAATATTCTACGAACAAACATTTCATATTGTTCTTCAGGCAACTCTATATTTTGTAGTAATGGTTTGATCCTAGCTACTACATATTCCATTACTGTCTGGTTATCGCTGATTCCCACTTTGCTTAATTCTCTTTCCAGCTTTTTAAGAGTTACATTCAATATTGTATCATCAGAAATTGCTTCAAGTTTTCTAACTGCATTTTTTTGAAGTCTAAACCTTTGTGCTTCAGCGCCCTGGTCTCCATGTCTGATTAGCTCATTGAAAAAGTGATCGACACCTTTAATATTAAATGGCTTTAATTCTTTTTCGCCCTCTATGCCGACAACTCTCACATGACCAACTTTATGAATAACTAAATTGGGTTCATCATAATGAATTACATTTGGCGATTCAGGATCTTGTACTTCAGAATTATAATAAATTTCTGCATCTTGGCCAAATAATTTCAGTTGAGCTTCTGGAGAAAGTCTTGATGCTGCCTGTTCGAACGCAGAAAACGCATCATTAAAAGCATTCTCTAGTGCGCCGCGATCTTTAAACTTCTTGGCAAGTCCAGCAGCATCTAAACCGCCGGATTTGATATTACCTTTATTTCTAGCTGCGACTGCTTTACCGCTTTTGACTGAATAAGATATAAAAAGGTTTTGGCCGTCTGTTTTTTCTGTCCCTTCAAGCTCGCCGGCGCCGGCTTTTTGAATAATATCCTTCATCTCCTTAAAAGTAAGGTAAGGATTCTCATACAGATGGTTCATGTGTCCTGCGACACCACCTTCTTTTATAATGTTATTTGTCATCTTGTTTTGAAGTTTTGGTTTTGTGTGTATATTGTCGTTTTGGCTTAGGTTTAGCTGCGGCTTCAGCTTTAGCTTTGGCCAAAGCTGATTCGGCTTTGGCTTTAGCTTTGGCTTTAGCTTTGGCTTTGGTTTCAGCTTTAGCTGCAGCCAAAGCTGCAGCTTTAGCTTTGGCTTTGGTTTCAGCTTTAGTTTTGACTTTATTCAAAACAGCTTTTTTTTCGTCTACTTTTAAATTAGCGCGGCCATCTCTTATACTCATAATATTTCCCTCATTTTATCATTAGTCCCAGTAAATTTTTTAGTTAAAAGAAGCATAAGTTCTTTCTTTTTCCATTCAAATAAATCATGCTTCGTTTTATAGGTATCTTCCCATCGTCTGAAACATTGATTGCCTAATGAATAAGCTTCTTTTTCCATATCCCACAAAGGTCCGTCTTTTAAAGCGTATCCCGGTGCGGTGTCCATTTCTCTTTCAAACTCGCCTCTACAATTTTGTGTATGATGTACCAGTTCATGAGCGACAGAACGCAAAACATCCTTTATGTGACGGCCATCTGCATATACCGAAATAGAATGTTTTGCTGGATTATAATAACCAGTTTTCCCTAGTGGATTTTCAGAATTTTTTGTATCAGATAAAAAATAAACAGATACAGGTTTGTCATAACCCAAGTTCTGTTTCATATATGGAAAAAAGTCATCAAAGATCTGTTGATGTTGCCCAATTCCAATGTTAGCTTTATCATGTATTTCATAAAAAGTTTGCATATCAATAACTAGTTTAAATAGTTAATAAAAAAGCCACTCACGTGTGAATGGCTTTTTATACTTTCTTATTTATTTATTTTAGCGCTTGCGTTTTCGTCTGCGGCGGCTTTCAGCCACTCTAGCGGTCGGCTCTTCATGAAATTTTGTTGCTGCTGTTTTAACAGTTGCCGGCATTGGAACATCATCAGCGGCACCGCCCAGTGCTGGTGACATAACTGTGGGCGTGGTGTCTTGCTTGAGATCTTCGACGCTCGCCTCTAAGCCCGCAACCTTGTCCCAAAGTGCCAAAATAGCATCGCGGTCATCAGCAGGAGCAGAGTCAGCATAACCCTCTTCGCCAGCCGCGGCGCCGATTGCGCCCATTCGCGGTGCCGCCTTACCGGGAGTAAGTGGTGTCTTTGTTCCCGTCATACGAGGCTGACCGCCAACCCAGTCGAGAAAACCTTCACTAGTAAGCTCTTCATCGAGGGCTTCCATAATCAAGCTTCGAAGCATATCTTTTGTTAATTTTGCCATAATCGTGGCTCCTGTGTTATATAATAAGTAGTCTTAAAACATTTATAAATTCCAACTTGACTTGTTTTTTCAAAAGTTGTATAATTAGATTATAGGGGATACCATGAACACAACAAGTAAATATATCAAAAAACATCTGACCAAAACAAACGAAAATATAATCCACGCCGAATATGCATTCAGAATCAGTGCATTTATTAATTTTTGGGCCAACAAGCACGGCAAGAAAGATCTTTCAGAAGATGAGTTCCTACATTATCTGCAATATGCACTAAAAAAGAATAATATTACTTTAAAACAAAAAGAAGAAAAAAGCCCAGAACAAAAACATCAAGAAGTTTTAAATGATTTTTTTGCTGATTCAAGTATTTAGTTCCCAAACATCTTTTTAATCATATGAGCCTCAAATGTTCTGTTGCCATTAACCGATTTAGGTATAATCCAAGCAGGCATATTAGCTTTGTTTTTATGAGCTAAATATATTCTGTGGCCACCGTCTAGCGGGTCATATAACTCTTGGTCTTCTAGATATATTACCGTAATTGGCATTAAGTCTTCAATGTCGCCGTCTAAATATTTTTTTTCAATAACTCTGGGATCTTTTGGATCATTCCAAAAATATTTGTCAATCTCGCCATCCAAGTACATGTTGTATTTTTTTTCTCTATCTTGAAGAACAAAATCAAGCATATCGATTTCATGAGAGTTGATTGTTAGTTTTTCCGGGGCTAAATAATCTTGTATATACCATATCACTTCCCGTAGTTCAGAAAATGGAGTTGCATGCTCTGAATGATACTTAATCATCTCTTCAGGCCAGTTCAAATCGCGTAACTTTTGACAAAGATGTTCTAGTTTTCCTTTTTTTGCTAAAGTTTTATCAATAATATTAGCATATTTTGTTAAAATCGCCTCTTTAAGAAAAAAGCTTCTCCATTTTGTTTGATAATTGCTCATTGTCCTAATGGCGGGGCGCTTTCTGGAAAACCTTCAGGTGGGTCTTTTGTGAATGGGGCTTTTTTGATTTTAACTTTGGTTCGTATTAAAGCGTTACGATTCTTAATATAGGTTGATTTAAATCCGGGGCGCTTCTGGAACTCAATATCGCCTTCAGCTTCTTCCAAAGACATCTGGTCATCATAAATTTTATTGATTTGCTGATTTAGATCTCCAATATAGCCGCCCCGACGTAAAACTTTGAAAGCTAAGTTTTCAATAGAATATTCGCCGCCTTCCTCAAGGCCGGCCTTCCTCATATTAATAATTTTTTCTTTGGCTTTCTTCAGCTTTTCCAAATCACCAGAAGCATCTTCAATTTTGTCCACCAAAGATTCTACTTTATCAACTATTGTTTGCACGTCTAAGTGTTTGTCAATGTCTTTTTCTGGCTGCTCAATCCATTCGTTATTTAAAACGCTATACACACCAGTTGAAAAATGTTTTTCATTAACATTTTCCGGATAAACTTCAACTTCATAATCTTTGATTTTAATGTCGTGTAAGTCATTCCAAATTTTCTTTTTAGACCTTAAGTATTCTGAGACTAGTTCTAGATTTTCATCGATTTCACTAAAGTCTAAAACAATGTGTAAATCTAAATCGCTATATTTTGAATAATTGTAGTTTGCTAAACTGCCAGTAAGGCGAACGTCTTTGATCTCTGTGTCAATCTTTAAGAAGTCTAAAAAGGCTTGAGATATTTTTAGGAGTTTTTCACGGACTTCTTCTTTTAATTGAAGCTCGTCCCATATGTGTTTATTAAGAGTGTCGTGGATTGGAAACTTATATAGATTCTGCGGCGAACCCTTTTTTATTTTTACTCTTAACATATTTCATATTCTTTAATTACTTACGTTTTCTTGTTCGTATACGCTTGCGTTTGCGGTTTTCTCTCATGCCGCCGGCTGCTGTGGTCGCTGGTGTAAGACTTCCAACGCGCTTTTGTCGTTGTGTTTGAGCAGCCCTTACTTGGTCGGTAGACAGTGCAGCAGTGGCCTCTTCATCTGGCTCAGGCACTTCTTCCTTGCCAGTTACTGGCGGGCTGGCCTTTTTGCCAGCAGCGACGGCGGCCTTAACCTTTTCGGCTGCAGCAACATCAACTGGACCACCACGTTTAGCATCCCGGGCAGCTAGCTTCTTCTCTCGTGCGGCCAAGTTCTTCGCCTTGCGCTCTTCGGGACTACGAGCTTGTTCTGCAGCAGTTACGCCTGCAAAGTTTTGTTTTCTTGCCATCTCTGGCGCCACATCTCCATGTTTCTTCCAAAATTGTGCAGTGCCTAAAAGCGAACTGTATACATCCATTGGCTTAATGGCCGGCCCAAGATTAGGTAAAAGAGTCGTTTCTATAAAACCCTTAAGGGTATCAACATCTTTGATTGTTTTAAAAATGGCGCCTTTATTTAGTTTCTTGTCGAGGTTGTTTATTTCTTGTTCTATTGGCGAAGCGGGGGCGGCTGCAGTTGATCCGCGTGTTTCGCGAGCATAATCTTCTTCTTCTTTGTCGGTTCTTTCAGAGCCGGCAAGTGCGGCTGTAGTACCCACCTTAGCTGTCGCCGCATTCGGGTCGAAACCGCCGGCGTCGGGGCCTTTGACTTGAGTGCCAAGAGCACTTTTAACGCCGCCTTTGATTCTATCCCAAAGGCCTTCGTCGATGCCTTGTTCTTGTAGTTCTTTTTGAATCTCTTCGGCAACAATTCTGCTTAAGTCTTTTTTAGTTACGCCCATTTTATCATCCCCTGCTTGTTATAATTAGTTCTTTAAATTATTTGAATGCCAAAAGTTTTAAATATTGCTTTTTCATTTCCGGGCACTATTTTGTATTGGTCTAAATCGTTTAAATCGACCCATGCATGGTCATCGTGTTCGTCGCTTATTCTTACTTCGCCATCGTAATACAGTTCTTCATCCTCGCCAATATAATGATAATCATCACACTTATAATAATGAACATCAAAGTCTGGATCTACATGGTCTGTGTGCAAAAACTTCATAGAATCTATGCTTAAATCTAACATAGCCTCTTCTTTGGTTTCACGCCAAGCAGTTTTTCTTGGATCTTTATCGGATTCATCTTTGCCGCCTCCGGGCAGGCCCCACATTCCGGGGAAGCTTAGTTCAGTTTCAGGGCGCAACAATAAAAGAACTGTGCTGCCCTCAGTAACAACAACAAAAGAAGCATAGTTTACATCTGATTCTTCTTCGCGGGCTGGAGCAACATAAGCGTAGCCTCTCAGTGGCTCTTCCGGGGTCTCTTCAGATTTTCCTATGAAGTCTCGCCAGTTTTCTAGGAGTAGTTTCATTGTTCTTCACCCGGTAACGTTACAGACCGATTTTCAAAATTTTTCTTAAGATAAGCTATTAATGCTTTATTAATATCTGGAATCGGAACATCATCTCCAAGTTTACCCAACCGAGTACCAACAAATTTCATGAAACCGTTTTCTATTTTATCATCAATGATCGCAGTAATTTGATCATCCACATTTAATTTGTCAATGGCTGTGCCAGTTTTATCATCATCAATAGAAGCATATGCTGTACGCAGAATATCAAATACTGTTTTTGCAGTTCCGATAGCAGGAATTAACCCCATTAACTCATATGCAACATTCAAACCTTTTTTCGTTAGTTTTGCTCTTCGTACTCCCTTGATGGCAGCGCGCAGATCGCCCATAGTCATTATTTCATCAGCGGCCGGCAGTTTTACAGTTGGTGCAGCCGGATCAACTGGTGCAGCCGGATCAACTGGTGCGGGGGCCGCTTCTTTTAAATATTTCCGCCAGTTTTCAAATATTAATTTCATGTTTTATAATTAGTCTGTTAATTAGGCTTCTCCAACTTTTGTTGATGTTATTTTTCTTGTTTCTTTTAGATTGTCCATTATTTCTTGAACGTGTTTAAAATATTCAGGATTTGAAACATTCGATTTATCAAGTTCATCAAGCATAAACCATAAAGAATTATTTTCATCTAATAATTTATCTATCTGCTTTTGTAATTTTTTAATTTCAAGAAGTATATCTTTTCGTGATTTGTAAGCCATTAATAATAACTAGTCATTTTAATAAAGGATCTTTAGCCGACATTATTAAAGCTTCGCGAAAAGATCTCTTAAGAAGTAAAAGCTTTCCAAACTTAGCTCTTGTCCTTGAATCTATGTAGAGTGTAGATGGTTTTTTAATTTGGCCATCAATTAGTTGATCGCTGAAGTCGTAAAAGCGGGCTTTTTTGCTTTTTGCGTGGCTATTGACGTGGTAAAACAATATTATAGATATTATTATAGATGCTGTTATAAAAAATAGTTTCCGAATCCATGGAATATTTTTCACTTTGTCATTGCACCCTCTATTCTACCTATTAGACGCAGGATCTCTGAATTTTGTTTAGTAATTTCTTTCATATCTGCTTTTAGTTCTTTAACTTCGCCCTCGATGTGTTCAATCCTATCATTATCTGCGCCTTGAACCCAAAAAATAATACTTGCTATGGTCGCCACTATTGCAATTGCAAAAGTAACCCAATCTTTCACCTGGGAAAGGCTTGTTGTTCTACTCATAATTTATTTCCTGTGGTTTTTTTGCTTTTTTCTTTCTATTCGCTTCTGAATTTTTTTTAAACGCTCACAAATGTCGCGTTGCTGGCTGCGAGCGCGCTTGGTGTGCTTGGTTTTTGCGACTTGAGCATAAGCAACTTCTTTTTCAAACGAATATTCTTGAGCCGTAGCTGAATTTTGACAGGAATATAAAAATGGTACAATAAGAAATGTTATAAGCATTTTTAGCATTGTATTATAAATAGTGTAAAGATTTATATACAGCATCAGTAGTCCAAGCTTTCTAATTCTCCCAATACCCACTTAAGTGCTGCACATGCAGCTTTAGCAGACTCAAAATCTTGTTCTCTTACCATCGCCCTAGCTAAATTTAAGCTTACCTTTGTTCTACCAGCCTCGCTTCCAGTTCTGGCAATAATATGATCGTCTAATGCCGTCATTCGCTCCAAAAGAAGTTGAATCTTTTCTTCTATTTCTTTTTGTTTTCTAATTTTTGATGTATTAAAGGCCATTTTATTTAATGAGCCCATTTTTTTTTAACAGCAGGTAGACGACCTCCCAAGAAACAATCCCGGTAATAACTCCGATACCATATGTTATAAGAAACGAACTCAACTCCATATAATAACTAGGTTTTGGATTATTTTATTTTATTTAAAGCTTTTTGAACGTCGTTTTTCCAAGCAGTGGTATAGAGCGCAACGCCTTTGTGATCGTAACGCCAAGCAACGTTGCCATACTTGTCATAAACAATGGTGCTGTATTTCTTGGCTTTGTGATTCTTCCAAACATCCTTCGACTCAAACAAAGAAATGTCTGTCCCTTCAATGGGCTTTAAAGCTACGCTCAAATAGTTTTTTGGAATGTCCCACATCACAATAATAAACGCAGCTTGAGAGTTGTTCTTTTTTAAAGTTTTCATAAGTCCAGCCTGAACTTGACAGGCTTTTCAAGGAACCTGCTGAAAAGTTATTACAATCCTCTTGTCTTTGAACTTGTTAATCCCATAAATCTTTTTATAGTTGGAGCTTGAAGGGTTTATATCATACCCTTGCCAATTTGGTAGAGGAATATATTGTATAATATCAGTTTCTTTGGAGGTTTCAGTAGTTTCTATTGTTGTATTTGAATCTTTTAACTGCTTACCAATTGTAAATTGATTGTTCTTTACATTAGTACAGCTTATAATAAAAGTCAAGAACAATATTAATAATATTGCTAATATAATATATATTTTTTTAAGTGATAAAGGTTTCATATCAGTAATTAGTAGTTTCTTGGCACTTTACTACAATTTCCACTGCTTCGTTTTTTTTCAAATGTAAATTGTGGCACTAATTCACATTCAGCATGTTGAGTTGGCCATGTCGGCCCTAGCATACGCCCACCGTCGCGACCACCTTCCCAAAAAGTGTGATATTCTGGTCCTTCACAGGCGGAAATGGACAAAATGATAACGGCTAATAATAAAAATTTAATGTTTTTCATGACTTTCTAATTTATTTTACTTAATTGGCCAAATATATTTAATAATATCTCTTGAAAATTTTATATAACTACTTTATAATATGTATATGATGAAAAAATTATTACTGTGCATGCTGTTGTGTGCCTGTTCAAATGTAAAAGAAGGAAATAGCGCTCAAATTCCCATTGGATATCAAACTCCAGACGCTAATTCTCTGATAAAACTAGAAGATACAGTTAATTCAGACACAAAAATACAAAAAAGTGATGTTTTTAAGCCAAAAGATGCCGCTAACCCCTCCGAAATAGACCAAAATGACGCAAAAAGCGACATTTTAGACAAAAAAGACTCTAATAATACTCAGGTGGACACTATTTCCTCCGATATTGCCGAAAATGACGCAAAAACGGACACAAAACCATCAAAACCGCTCTGTGTTGACCCAGATGGCGACGGTTTTGGCCCAAATTGCGAAAAAGGCGCCGATTGTGACAACAAAAATCCTAATTTTACAGTAATTTGCCCCGATTGTACCAAGAAAAACCACCCTGGATGCGCTTGTACTGGTGTTGCAGCCAATTGTTACACTGGAAATGCCCAGTGGATAGGCAAAGGGCTGTGTCAGGCGGGCGTACAACTCTGTAAAGCCGGTTTTTGGGACGAATGTAAGGGTGAAATACTGCCAACTCCAGAAGTTTGTGACTCAAAAGACAACGATTGCGACGGTTTAATCGATGAAGGCGTCCTTTCAAGCTGTGGAACTTGTGATTTATCCTGTGCTATGCAGAAAATTGGGCCTGATTTCGGCAATCCCTTCGATATTAAGGGTAAAAAGGGCCTAAAAATCAATAAAAAGGGTCATATTGAGCTTGATATCGGTAAATCTAACGTAGATCTCAGCAATATTTGGATTGCAAACTCATCAGAACAGTCAGTTTCGAAGATCAACACCAAAACTGGCAAGGAAGTGGGCCGTTATAAAACCTGTGGTAGCCCTTCTCGTACTTCTGTAGACCTAAATGGCGACGTTTGGGTTGGTTGTAGGTCAGATGGTGGTGTTGTAAAGATTATTAATGATAAAAAGGCCTGTGTTGACAAGAATAATAACGGTGCAATAGAGACTTCAACCGATATAAACGGTAACGGAACCATCGAATCCAATGAAATGAAGCCTTATCAGCAAGATGAGTGTGTAAAATTCGTTGTTTATCCCGATGGAAACACAGTTGCAAGGGCCGCAGGGGTCGATAAGGACAATTATGCCTGGATTGGGTTCTGGAATTCAAAGAGGCTGCGACGTTTACACCCTCTAACAGGCGCTAGTGCTGATCTAATCAACATAAATTGTAATCCTTATGGGCTTGTCATCGATCAGAAGGGTATTATTTGGGTCTCTGGACGAGGATGTGGCCAATTGGTCCGCGTTGATCCCAAAACTAAAGCAATTACAAAGGTTGGTAATGGCAAAGGCAGCCCTTACGGCATCAATGTTGACATGTTTGGCAAGATTTGGATAGCAAATACCAACACTTACACATCCAGATACGACCCAATCACTGGTGCATGGAACTCAGTCCAACACAACAAACGCTCCAGGGGTGTTGCAACAAGCAATGACGGCCATGTATACGTTGCGCTGGACACAACAAGCACCATCGCAAAGATAAATGCTGTAACTTTGACTGTTGTGGCCCATATTGCACTTGGCGCCGGCCGCTATCCCGTTGGAATTGCTGTAGACTATGACGGATACGTCTGGGCTGTTAACCAAAGCAAGGCCACAGCATCAAAAATCGACGTTAATAAAAACAAGGTTGTAGGCGAGTATAAGGTCGGTAGTGGCCCCTACACCTACTCTGACATGACTGGCTACACTTTGCACAACTACACGGCCCCCAAGGGCGATTTCTCGCATACTTTCGGCTATTCGGGCTGGTCGGGGACGGTGAATGAATCAAAAATCACCACAAAATGGGAACTTATCAACATTGATGCGACGTTACCGCCCAAGTCTCATATAAGTCTTCGTTATAAAGCTTCTGATTCTCTGAAGGGGTTGGACACTGCGCCATGGAGTAAGAACTTCGGGCCATATCCGCCGGCTCAAATGCCCCTGAACCTGCAAAATGTTATTGGAAAGTTCTTGAGAGTGGAAGTTTTCATGCAAGCGAACGATAAAAAGTTGTCGCCCATTATTAAATCGTTGACCGCAAAGGGCAAATCAGTGGTTGTGAATTAAATATATTATTTTTTAGATTTCTTTTTTACTTTTATAGGAACCCAGCCACCGAATTTATTTCCAACACGCTGCGGTCCTTTGACGCCCCATACGTATTCTTGTGCGGATTCTTTCAATTCGCCAGTTTTTCTAAGTGTTTCGGCAACATATGCTTCGGGGTCTTTGACTTTCGGCTTATTTTTTTTAACCCAAGCAACTTTTGATTTAAAATCTGGTTGATCTAACATTCCTTTCTTTTTCTTTTTATTTTTCTTTTCTGTAAGGCCAGTCACATGACTACCAACTTCCCGGCCTTGCGGAGCGCCACCGCCAGCCGGTGCGCTTTTGTTTACTATGTCATCAGCGCTTAAGCCATATGAACCGCCAACCGGCTGAAATTCTTTAATGACTTTTTTCATTCGAACTTTAATGCGCGGTTTTTCCATATGACCACAGCCACAATGTCCTTCTGATGGCATTGGCATTTCAGGTGCAATTGTTAAGATTTCTTTTGGCAAAGGATCTTCTTGATCGACTTCACCGGTGCTTGTGCGATGATAGCTTCCAACACCAAGGGGTGGCCATGCTCGTATTTCTTTAACGACTTCTTCAACGAGTTTTCTTATGTTGGAAGAGTTGCTCATGATTAAATTTATTCTTCCCAACGCGTCCACGCAGTTTTCGCGCCCTTTTCGATGCGCTTGCTACGAGCGCTCTTTTCTTCCTCTCCCTTTGCCACAACGGCTTCATACTCTTTTATACGCTCATCGAAGATCTTCATAGCACGTTCTGCCCGCGTCTTCAGTCTGTCCATCTGGCGCACTTGTGCTTTTACCGCGCCATGTTCATTGTATGCATCATCCATTTGATCTGGGATCTGCCACAACAAAGCTTGGTGTCTCTTCAGAAGATTGACCCCCCGCTGACTTTGATCATAAGCTTCGTCGGACTGGCCGACCCAGTTTTCTTGGTTATCAATGGTTTCCTTCCATTTCTCTATTTCGGCCGCCATCGGCGCACTTGGAGTGCCGATCCCTGTACGCATTCTAGAAACAAAACCTTCTTCCATTGACGCTTTAATCTCTTCTTTGATAAGTTGGCCGAGTTGTGATTTTGTGACTCTGCCTTTTTTTTCTTTTAGTTGTTTGAAAACTTTATTTGTAATCTTATCAATCGTTTCTGTAAGGCGCGCCGCGGCGAGCTTGCGACTTTCTCCCATCCGGAGAAGCTTTTTCCACAGCGGCTTGTCGCGATTGGCCAGTCGTCGGCTCCAGCCGATGCCAAGTTCCTCCTCATATGCCTCGATCTCCTCGGCCGCGGCCTCGCTGGGAAGGCCTGAATAGCCGTGCCCTGGCCCTTTAAGGCCCAACTCTGCGCGGGCCGGCGTTGTCCCTGTTTCGGGGTCATATTTCTCTGATTCTGCTTCATTAACGTAATTACGCCACTCATTAAGTAGTTTTTTCATGTTTTTGGGTTTCCTTTTAGATTCGGCCACTTGCTTTTTAATATCTGATGCCTCTGGATCATCAAAATTGACTTGACCAGTTCCCAATAAATCATTTACAGCATCTTGTGTTACTCCTGATTTACCAGCTTGTGGCATAACTTCGCCTCGCGAATGTGTTCCTTTCCGCGCTTGAATAGCTGCCAAATTGCCTGAAATGTATTGTGCTGCTAACTCTGGATCGGGGCTTTTGATTTTACCAGCCTTAACCATAAGTTGCAATACTTCGGGCGTAATTTCCGTCCTAACATACTCTGCAACTTCATCTTCGTTTGATGCCATTAAATTTTTGCCTTCAAAATCTGCTGTTACGGCTTTGCCAGCTTTAAGAGCAATTGCCAATTGCATAAGTTTTAAAGCTGCTTCGGGGCTAGTTAAAGCACCGGTTGCTTTCAAATCATCAACATCGACTTCAGCATTGGGATTCATCATCATAACCTGTGACCACCGGTGATGACCATCAAGAATATATTTGCCGGCAAATGTTAATATGGCACACCGCGGCCCGGGCTTGCAAGGCATTTGAATGGGCTCGCCGTTTAAACCTAGTGCTGCAGCCGTTGGCTTCCAAGAAGGGTTCTTCACTTGATCTTTCAAACTATTATGAAAGCCAATCTCTGCTTGGGTGGCTTTTAAGCCCGAAGCTTTGACAACTCCCGGCTCAACTTTAAAAACTTCATCTGCCGGCCCAGCTTTATCAGTTAATCCAGCACCGGCAATTGCTCTAAACTCCGGATGCTTCGCTATTTTTTGCAGCAATGGAACATATTGAGATATCGGCGCATCTCCTGCTTGCGCAAATTTAGACGCCGCACCGCCTGCACCAACTGCACGCTCTGCTGCAGTTGGTGCATCTGCACCACGCTCTGGCCGGCTTTGCGACCAGCCGCCGCCTTCAGCATTGCCTTCTTCAAGATATTTATTCCAGCTTTCCAACACTAGTTTCATTTTCATGGTTTTTCCCTTTCTCGTATTATAAATAGATTACAAATTTGATAAAATCATTTAAAACCTTTAATATATTTCTTAGGATTCCGCTTGATTCCCTTATACCTTATTTGAAAATGTAGATGGGGCGGATCATTAATAATCGCCGTATCGCCAGATAGGCCAATGATATCGCCGCGCTTCACCTTTTTCCCGTGAGGGACGAAAATTTTTGACATATGCATATATTGACTTCTGAACACTTTACCCTTGTCAGTTTTATGCTCCACCGTAAGATATATGCCCGAGATCCAAGGTGAACGAGATGTGCGCCGTATACGCCTCGTACAATGA
>Ga0209349_1000599_pt1 | contig 18137 bp, 29 predicted proteins | sample ETNvirnome_2_130_FD_184067 | JGI IMG/M metagenome (GOLD analysis project Ga0209349, IMG submission 184067) | Marine viral communities from the Pacific Ocean - ETNP_2_130 (SPAdes) (version 2) | ecosystem: Environmental > Aquatic > Marine > Oceanic | place: Pacific Ocean | collected 2013-06-22
TTTATGAACGAGAAGGAGGATTTAATATTGTAGGAACCGCTGATGAGATGAAAGGGCCTGAAGGAAAAAATAGAAGTCCTTTATCTGCTCTATATATTGTAGAGCAAAAATTAAAAGAGATGGTTGATAATAAAGAGATAGCATCTGAACAATTAGAATATGCGAAGAAAGCATTAGCTAGTTTAGACAGTTCTTCTATAAATGCTATATCTTATTTAGGCGACAACGCAGCTCATTTGCTTTATCTACATAAAGGAAGACGATTGTTTGAGGGTAATCAATTTGGAACAGCTGGTGTAAAGCCGACTGGATGGTTCAATACACCGACTGAAAGTATATTATTAAAGACAAATTTTGTATATGACCCATTAATAGCAGACGCCATGAATAGAGCTGGTATTGATATACTTACAACTGAATCAGCTGCTAAAGCTTTTAATGCGGAATTAGTTCAAATAAATAGAGCTGAGTTTGATGCTTTGCCTGAAAAGAGTACATTAGAAGCTGCTAAGATGGCGATAAATAATTCTATGGCGGTAAATAAATCTAGGATTCAATTAGAGAATTTATTTCTTGGTAAAGTTGAGGATAGGAAAGCATTAACTAGTGTTACATATTCTATGACAGACTTTATGAATAAAGCTGGGTTTGAGTCTTTCACAAAAGATTGGATTAATTATGATGAAGCAATAAACTTTCAGCAAGAAAAATTATATAGTTTAGTATCTGGTGTACATAGAGTTGGTACAGCTAGGTTCTTAATGAATAAATTAAAAGAAAATAATGAATTATGGGAGGAATCAGCTGATGGATTAACATCGGCTTTTCTAGAAGTTGGAGTAGACCCAAATTCTGTACTAATACATGATACTTTAAAAAGAATAGCATTTAAAAATTTAGTATCTGAATTAAGGAAACCCAAAACAAAAGGAGCCTCTTATTCTATATTGGTTCCATTTATTGAAGGTTCTTTACCACTATATAGAGATATAAGCGATGTTGGCAAGAGAACTCAGATTCTTTTTGGTGGTAAGAAACTAGCACATTCAGATGGAAATACCGCAATAAATGATTTTGATAAGATACAATATGTTGTTTCATCCGACGCTCCAGTTAACGGATTTATGACAAAGAGAGATATTCTTCTAGGTAGAGACGTAAACGGCAATTGGACAGCTACAGACCCTTATGAAAAGTTAAAAGTGAGTGATTTAAAGGGTGAAATAGATATGATTGAAGGAATGGAAGGAGATATTTCTTCAAGGTCTCCTAAATTAAGAGATATGCATGAGATTCTAATGGATTTCAATGCTTCTGAAAGGTCTGAAAGGTTAAGGTCTTCAATTCATTTACATTCTTTATCTCTAAGGATGCCAAATTTAGGTGGGGATGTTGGTAATCATAAGATAGAAGGTTTTTATAGCAAAGAACAAGGCAATATTGTTGGTGTGAATGTTTTTGATATAGCTCAAATGCATCAAGCTGACTTTGATGTTGATGCTATGTTCAGTTATCATGTTAAGCCACATCAAGTATCTAATGAGTTGTTTAATTTCGCAGGCCATTCTATTGAAGCATATGTATATCCTTCTGCTGGGCCTTCATTAAATTATTTTGGGAATAGCGATGCATCACTTAGGGCAGGCTCAGCTTTCCCAGCTGGTGACTCATTTCATAACCACAATAAATTATTCATGCAATCTAAGAGGAATTTTGGAGCTGTTAAGAAATTATCCACATCTTTATCAGCCTTATTAAGGCAGTCTGACTTGTTATCAATAAACAATGTTGGTTTCATAGGAAAAGACAAGACAAAGAGCAAGGAAGAATCAAGAGCTGAATTAGGAACATTTTTACAAACATATAAGAATGTTTTACAATCTATAGTAGATGCGTCTAAAAAACCAAATTGGGCAAGTGCATCTAGGACTGAAGACGTAGTAAGATATTTATTATTTGGTGATAAGCCGGGTGGTGAATTTAAATATAATCTAACAGCTGAGCAAGAGGTACAGTTTGGTCAGAAAAATTTTAGAGGGTTTTTTAATCTTGATACTATAAAAAGTTCTCGTACTCAAGAAGTATATAAACAAGCAATAGTGGAATTTATTAGAGGAGTTAACGGGCCTCAAAGAGTATTAACAGATGTATTTGATGAATCTGGAAGAAGACCACCAGATGCTAATGAAATAGCTAGAATTAGAAGTGATTATTATGAGTTTACTGCAGACCCAAATAAGTATGTATATGATAGAATTAGATTTAGAATTTTAAGTAGAAAGGATAAAGATTTTAGGGCTCAATTAGCAGACTTAAATCAAGTATTCCATGGTCGAGATTTTGATGAGTGGTCAGATTATAAAGATTATATGAAAGAAAAAGACCAGAAGTTTCTTGTCCCTAGAAATGATATATTCTTTATAGACCCAAGTAGAAGAACAGACTTTAGAGAGTCTACAGTTGCTGGAAAGGTCGTTACTAATCTATCGCAAAGTAAAGCAAGCTTACAAGGATATAGAAAATCTTTAACAGATATTGGTCAGACAGCGGCTAATGAAGCTCAAAGAGTCCTTGAGAATCTTGAGATGGGGCTGTCTCTTACTGGAAAAGATAATCATGCTGATATAATGAATCAACTTGAGGGTGGAGAATTGTTTAGTGGGAATTATATGAAGAACTTTTATGGAGATTTGAAGAAAGGTCAATTAATTAATGAACAAAAGATAGTGGAGTATTCTTTATTGTTCCATGCTTTCGCATCCGAGAAACAGTCTCTTGAAAAATATATAAGAAAAGCAGGAAATAATAAGAACGAATCTCATAGGATGGCTGAAAGGAAACTGTTTCATATAGAAAATGTTATTGAACATTTAAAGAATTTAGAAGCTAATATGATGGATGGGATATATTCAAAACATGGTGATAAAGAATTTAAACAATTAAGTAAAAGATTTAATATACAGAGAAGAGAAATTAAGACAAATATAAAAGGTGGGCAAAGAGTAAACAATAGAAGTAAAACTGATTGGATGTATGTGTATAGAAAGTCGACTGAAGATGGTAAAACACGATTTTCTAAAGTGACTGCGATACGACCGGGCAAAGGTAAAAATTTATATAATGGAGAATATTATCTATTAAAGAATCCAATTAAATATGAGTCTATAGAAACATCAGATGTTTTAGATGGATATGCGATGTTAAGAGCGACTGGGGATGTCCAATTATCTCATCTCGGATTCCAGAATCAAATGCATGAACGTGGTTTCATACAGGAATTTACAAATCTTAAGAGGAATCTTGGGGCTCTTGTAAGTGATACATTTAAATTTAATAAGAAGAACCCAAACGCATCTGAGAATTGGCAATTAGAAAGAGGAATGGAAGATGCTATTGTTAAGGTGTTTATGGATAGATGGACAAGCCCAGAAAGAAGAATGTCCGAAGGTGATTCTGGTGACAAAGCAGCTGACCAGTATTTTGATTTAATTAGATATATGATGAAACCAGACCCAATATTTAATACAAGGGTAACGGCAAATGGTGTTAGATTACCTAAGTTCAAAATAAACAAGAGGCTTGTAAATGCTATGGGAAGATGGATGTTGAATAACGGAGCTACTGAAGAATTCAATAACATATTTGCTACATATGGAGCTGAATACAGAAGAACACATGATGGTGTATTACCAACTGAGACTGTTGACTTATTCAAGAGTAAATTATATGACGCCACAGATAGAACTATAAATGTAGGTGAAGACCCATATTATGATATATCATTTGAGAAAGGTGAGCTGTATGGCCCGAATCCTGTACCAGCTATGAAACATCATCACAGGCATACGCTTGCAAGAATTGGAAACAGGACTAAGTCAAGGACTGATGAGAATGGTAATTTAGAATTTATCCATCAGTATGGTACTTATAGAAAGATACAGAATGAATTAGAATTCTATGAAAACCCTAAGAATTTAAATAAAGATAACTTAACAGATTGTGGGTAGAAAATGAGCGGTAAATGCGTACCAACTAAAAGAGAAACATTAGAAGAAAAGCAAAAGTTTGCCTCAGATTCGATGAATCAGATGCGTCGTTTATTTAATGGCGAAAAAGTTAATTTTGAAGGTAAAGATTATTTTTTAAAAAAAGCTATCACAGAGCATTATGGAGATGTAGATAGTCCTTTGGGTAAGAAGATGTTTGAAGAGATAGTATGGAGAGGTACATATAAACCTGCATTTGATTCATATACTGGATTTACACCAGCAGATATAAGAAGAATCAAGAATGAGATTGTAAGGGAATCAAAGAATTTAAATAATGTTAAGTTAAATTTTCTTGAAAGATATTCATTTGTTAGGCGTGGTGTAATGCAGAAGTACGCTGTGACTAATTATATGAATAAAGGAATCAACTTTCAAGCCAACTATGAAAGGAACGCTTTCTCTAATTATTTAGATAAGCATATAAAAATATCTAAACTTATAAGGACTGAGATACTTTCAAGGAGCGGTAGAAGTAAGCTTATACCGGGTGTAAAAGAAGTAAAAGATTTAGAAAAACTAGAGCGTCAATTAGTATTGGAGGTAAATAACCCCACTTCAGATTTAAAGGGAGCTAAGGTTTCAGCTATTATTGGGAAAATGCAAGAATTATTCAGTTCTGAGGGAGGAATGGTATTAAAGGAACTTTCTGAGTATCTTGAAACTCCTAAGCCAGAAAAGGGAAGAAGAATGATGATTGACCCTGAGACTGGTAGGGAAGAACCATTTTCAGAGAATGTCAGGGAAGCTGGTAGATTTGCAAGAGGACTCCTTGATGATATGGGTGTAGTATTAGTAAAAGGTTTGGAATCACATAGAGATGTTATAAAGAATGGTTATCTTAATTCAACAGAACCCAGTGCTATGTTGACACGAACTGGTAAAAGAGTTCAAAGATATGAGAAAATTATAGATGAAGAAATAAAAGCAATACAGAAAGGAATGAAAGGTGGTGATTATTTTCCTCATTATTTAGTAGAGTCTTTTATAAATATTGAAAGAGTTATGGACAGAGCCGAAAAGGAAGGTTATAAAGACTCTGAGAAGGACTTAAATGAACTAGAACAAATTGTTACTGAAATGAGAAGCAGTCTTGGGTCTCCTAAGTCAGCTAGGTTTAGAGGTTCTACTCCATCTGACTTATTTTTAAGTAATCCTCTTACTGTTTTAAGAAAATATTCCCTTGATGCTATTGCTTTTAATAAAGCAAATTATTTAAAGAACCTATATTATGAAGGCATGAGGGGTATGCCAAAAGAAGGTGAAGCCACTGCAGCGTTAAGGGATTATTTATCTGATACATTTGAATTAGCTGGTAAAGGATACTCGGAAAGGCCAGCTTGGGTTAATAAAACAGTAAGGGCATTAACTGGATTCCAATTCTTATCTAAACTTGGATTTGGAGTTGGGACAGCTGCGAGAAATACACTATCTGGTATGTATTATATTCAATCTGTGGGTAATCTTAATTTTGCAAGATATTTAAGAGAGTGGGAAAATCATCCATTAAGAGAAAAAGTTATTGAAGCTGAGAAAGAACAAGGATTTAGATTTGAAGATATGGCATCTCCTTTATTCACTGAGGGTTTATTACCAACTGAAGGTATAAAACAAAGAGAAGTAGAAATAAAAGAGATAGATGGTAATCATGTTCTTCAATATAAAGAAGGTAAAGCATGGAGAAGGTTTGATGCTGCTCTAACATCAGCGGCTGGTAAAGGAGCTATCTTTCAAAGAGTAACTGAGAACTTTTTAAGAAGGCATATGTTCAGGTATTCATTTATAGAAAAATATAGAGAATTAACTAGAGGTGGAATATCGGAAGGTAAAGCCATGCAAAAGTCAAAAAAATATGCAGTGGATGTTGTTGGTAAGTATGCATTTGAATACGCAGCTAGTCAGAAAGCTCCTCTTGTTGGGGGAAGTAAAACAAAACTTGGGGCAGCTGGTCAGGTTGCATTTCAATTTTTACATTATCCAATGTCTTTTCTTCAATTACAATCTGATGTACTTAGAAAATCTTCAGACGCTGCTATAGCAAGGCAATGGAATAGTCCAGATTTAGTTGTCCCACTAAGGTTCGCTGGCCTTTATTTGTTTACTGAGATGATGAGCGGTGTATTGAATCTTGACCTTCACAGACTAATGGAAAATGATACAGTTGAAAGAATTCAAAATTTAAAGAAAGCTATTGAAGGTGAAGATGTAAAAGGCCGTGGTTTTATGGGGCCAACTGCTGGTGATTTATATTTTTATGCAACATTACATGATTTTATAAAAACTCCAGATAACGTAATAGCTGATATGCTTGTTGGGTATAATGATGCATATAGCATGACAGACGACCAACAAAAAGCAAGAACTTTATCTACTTTAAATGTTCAGTTGTCTAAGCTGATAACAAAAGATTATAAAGCATTGAGTAATGGCACTGGTTGGGACTTACTAATGCATGAGTTTGGGTTGTATCCAACAAAAGAAACAAGAGAAATGAGAAAGTCTTGGCCACTAAAGAAAGTATTTCCCAAGAAAAAGAAAAGCAGTGAATCAATTCAGTCTCTTGCTAAGACATCAAGAGAGCAACAAGAACAACTGACAAAGCTTTACAGAGCGATGGGAATTTGATTATACCATTAAACAAAGGAGTTCCCCACCGCTCTTAAAGTAACTTTATTTATAAATGAACAAATGTTCCAAATGTTAATTTATTAAATATAGTCATCCTCATTTCCAAATGATTCATATCATTATGTTTTTCTAAGAAAATAGACACTGGGAATAAATTAATATTTATTATTATTGTATCTAATTCTTCATCATTTATTTTCATTGCTATTATTCCTAAATTAACATCACCTATTTTCCACATTTTGTTCCCCTTCGTGTTTGTCAAACAGTCCATACATTGTGATTAATATAGCATCGGCATTATATAATGTAATCTTTTTGTCTGTATAATGTGAGGCTATCTCTTTTAACTCTCTTTTTCTACTAGATTTATCTTTCGATAATTTGATGTTTAATTTGTCTTTCCAATACTTCATCCATCTTTGGGGAGATACGAGTGTGGTGGGTACTTTAAACGCTCCTAAGATACCTAACCATTTACCATAGTTAGTCCCAAATTTGAATAATGAACTTCTTCCGTCATGTGGCATAGCATGAACGTGTTCCATATAAGCATAGACTTCTCTTATATTTTTTGTTTTGTTGATTAAAAGGGAGTTCTTTACTATATCTGCCATGTCTTCTACTGAATTTGGACATTTATATATTTTAGATATTCCCTTATCCCAAACTGCCATAGCCCCACCTGCACCGGGGTCTATTCCTATTATAATCATTGTGCGTCTCTCCTGTGTGTATATTTATGTGGACTCTTTGTCCATTTCTTTTTATATGTCGGCCTTTCGTACTTATCACTAAGGATTTCTCCATCAAATAATTCTATTATATGGCGATGTTGTTCCAATCCCGACATTTCCGTATTCTTGTATTTACTACAACCTTTTTCCATTGTCTCAATGGGGATTGTTTTGGGTGCTAAATTTTGGTTTACTTTAAACCAGTTACATTTATTGTTTACTTCAAAGTAACACCCATAACAACTTTTATGCAATATTATCCTTCTCTGCCATAGAAGAGTTCATATAGAATTTGCATCTACCTCCATTGAATCCCACCATGTGTGTGCCTATCTTCCCATAACGACTCTTAGCAACTATAATCTCACTCTTATATGGGTTAAATTTGTCACTATCAAAGTTATGTCCATAGAATACAAACATAGCTGATTCAGCAGTTTGTTCGATTACTCCTGACTCTGCATAATCACTCATACGCGGTCTAGGGTCTAATCTCTTTTCTATCTCTCTATTAAGTTGTGATACTAATATTGCAGAACAATCTTCCTGTTTACATATCCACTTATATTCTTGCATTATCTTCTCTATCTCGAACCTTCTTCCTTCTTTTACTCCCTCTACTCCTATTAACTGGATATAATCATCAATTACAATATCTGGTTTATGTTTAGCAATTTCCCTTAGACAATCATCAAGTCCTCTTATGTTATCATACATAATAAACTCTTTATAATTGTTCTTTATCTTATCGGATACTACTTCGAACTCATCCTTATCGTTATCAGATAGGTCATTTCGTCTTATATCCCCATATTTTAGAGAATTTGAGTCCATTACCACCATCTTCTTTAACATCTCCGTATTGCTCATTTCTCGATTAAATAACATTACTCTGTAACCTTGTTCAATAAGACCTTTAACTATGTTTATTACAAGTGTAGTTTTACCATGTCCCGGTCTTCCTCCAAGAACTGTAATCTCTTTTCTGGTCATTCCACCTGCAAATGTATCAAGATGTCCGAGGTTAAATGGTATAAGATTTGAGTCTTCTTCTACTGTCATTTTCATCTCTTCAACCAATACTTCAATGTCTCTTATTTTAGATGGTTGTATCTGCCTTAACTCTTCTATTAACTTGCTATGTTTCTCTAATATACTACCTACTTGTTTATAGTCTTCATAGCTTGCGTTTAATAAAGACTCAGCTGACTTTGCAGTTTCTCTTTGTATGTATTTTTCCCATACAATCTTTGCATAATTTTCTACATTAGAAGTACTTACAAACCCATCTGTTAATCCACTAATATAATATGCTTTACTATCTCCATAAATATCTTTTACTTTGTTAGTTAATGTTATTATATCTATATCTATTCCATCTTTATATAACTCAGACATTGATTTCCATATATGCTTATTATCTGTTGTGTAAAAAGCATTGTTGTCTCTTATCCAAGCCATAGCAATTTCCTGCTCTCTTTCACCACCCTGTATGATACATCCCAATAAAGCTTGTTCTGCTTCAGATGATGATGGTAACTCTTTAATTTTTTCTCCAGACATATTCTCTCCTTTTTAAAACAAACCTACTTGGTTAGCAGGTTCATAATTTATTATTAAGTATTCTTTTCGTTCTTTTTGCTTTGCTTCATCTGTAGCTCCTGCGTATTTTAAGTCTATTGTTCTAACATCATAGTTTTTATAAAGTTCTTTTACTTCATCTCTATAATCATAGCTAACCATAAACTTTCCACCATGTTCGTGTATCTTATCTACCTTCTCTTTTAATCTTAAATGGTCATCAGCATTAAAATTATGTTGATAGTATTTATTGCCTTTTTCGTGAGCAACAAAATATGGTGGGTCTAAATACCAAAAGTCACCAGACCGAGGCTCATATTTATCAATTAATTCTGCGAAATCAAGGTTCTCTATCGTAGCCCCACCTATCTTTTCCCTTGAGTATTTAAACTCTGTCTCCCAATTCTTATTCCAATCTTTAACCATAGATAATGGGGTGTGAATTAATTTATTAAAACTGTGTCTAATGCAATAGAAATATTGAGCCGCTCTCATTGGGTCAGGTATCTCTATCTCACGTTTATCTTGCACCTCAACCTTGAAATCTAAGAATAATTCTCTAGACTTGGGAAGCCAATTTAGTATTTCTACTAACTCATCCAGCTTATGTATAATACACATATAAAGATTAACAATGTTGTTGTCTTTGTCGTTTAGTACGTTCCATTCTGCTTTAGATTTCCTGAAGAACATTGATAAACCTCCAGAGAAAACCTCAAAATACCTATCGTGGTGGGGTATAAGCGGAACAAATTTCTTGCTCAACATATACTTACCACCATAATAAGGTATAACAATGGGGCAATCGTACCAATCAAGCGATGGCAACTTCAGCCTCTTTTTCAGCCCACTTCTTAATTGCAGGATACAATCTTCCTTCGATTCCATGAGTGGATTGAGCATTTCTATTCATGTGGTGACTAAGTACGTTAGTCCCTACGTTGAATAAATCCCAAAATGATTTAGGTCTATTAGCTATTAATGCCTGTGTAACCATTTCATTTGCCTGTATTGGGAACATCTTTAAGAAATTAATGATATGTTTATCTTTAAAATTTGTCCCCTGTAGTATAGGAAACTCTTCTTTAAAGATTAACTTTGTTTTATCCATTGTTTCGGATATAACACTATCAAAATCATCTAAAGATATATTAGATTGAATGTGTTTATTCTTGTATTTAGATGCAACGATGCCTATAACAAGTCCATTTGAACATACTAATCTAAATGCTCCAGCTATTATATTAACTCCAACTGTACCATTATAGCTATTTCCTATAACAATTTCAGGTGTCATCTCATCATTTTTGCCAATCTTAACTAAGTGATTTGGGAAATGCCAACTCATATGTGTTGAATGACCACTACCAAATACATTTACTTCTTTTAATTTGCCTTTATATTTATTTATAATAGGTTCTGCTGCTTTTATTATTGTCTCATTTTTCACAAGTCTATAATTGTCTGTCATACAACTTAATACCGCACCTGTGTCTGGTCTCACTATAAACTTGTATCCACTAGAGTCTATTTCAGCTCCATTGTCATAAACACCAATTGCTGGTACTTCTTCTACTGGGAACATTGCATCTTGTAACATATCTCTCTCCTTTTTTGTTATTTAAATGGTGATTCTAAGAATTTCTTTAATCCTTTAACTATATTAGACCAGAACTTATCTTCCTTGCCTCTAAAGTTATTTGGGATATTCTTTTTCTTCTTCATTCTTCTTCTCCTTCATAGACAGGTGGGGTTGAACCCAGTCTCTGTCTCTCGTTTTTTCTTAATGTATCTACATTCTTATCTCTATTCTGAGCTATGCTTCTTAAATAAGCAAAACCTTTACCATATTCAAAGTGTTTTGATTGGTAATATGTTTCAATAGCCCATTCTAATACATTATCTTCTATTGTTTGAGTGCCATATAAAAATTGATAGTAATTTAATCTAGTTTCAGATGGCACATTTCTCATTATAATAGATGCTATTTTGTTTAAGATTTTTGTTGTCTTCCTGTTCTTAGACTTCAAAATCCTATTCATATCAGCACCCATTCTTGGGTTATTTTTTTGATTGTATCCGCACGCTGGACACTTTTGCATCATGTACCTCCTTCTGCATATTGTTGTGTATCTTATTTAATACTTTAAAGGCAGGTTCATTTTTTCTCTCTCTCATTTGTTTATGTGCTTCTAAAAATCCATTAGCATAATCAACTCCAACTTCTTCAATCAATTCATCCTTCAAGTTGTTCTCGCACAAATAACTTATCCATGACATTTTTGACATTATGTTCTCCTTTACACGCATCGCATGTTTCTTTTACTTTTCCATAATTAGGGAAGTCTTCATAATAAATAAGCTTTCTCTCTCTTTTTCTAAAATTATTCATCAACTGAATTTCCCAACATTTATTACAGCTTTTACAATATTTTATATTATTGTCAGCTGATTTAGCATCCATAGATTTATGAGTGCCCATTTTACTTGCTCTCTTTATTTATTCTTTCTTCTCTGTCTCTATTCCATTCTTTTGCTATTTCTTTATTTACATCAGATATACGAACAACATTATGCTCATCGGCTGTTGTTGGTTCTCCATCTAATATTGCTTGTATTATATCATCTAAACCCAGTGTTTTGTTTGCAATTTCTTTTAATCCTTTTTCTAGCCATTCAATTCGTAATTCAAGTTCTTGCTCTAATGATGTTATTGGCTCTGCTATTTGAGGCATATTAATCTCCTATTATTTTAACTTCGGTTTCATTTCCCCACCTATGCTTACCAAGATAAAAATCTTTATCTTTTTGTGGGTGGTTATCAGCTTTAAGTACCAACACTGACGTGGATACTTCATTGTTGTCTATAACAACGGCTCTAAGCCCACTACCAGTATCGACTAATTCTCCAACAGACACATCCTTTATATATAGGAATCCTTCCGATGGTTTACATTCTGGCTTATCAATCAATGCACTCTTCGCAAGATTGTGAGCCTGTTCTAATTTTTTCTTCATTTTTGTTTTCGGCTTCAAGGTTCTTTTCTCCATCTATTATATCATTTTTTATTTTAACAAAATCTTTCTTTAGTTTTCTAAACATAGTTGCATCATGTGGTCTTCGGAACTCTTCGGATGATTTCTCCATCCAGACAAGAGCTATTATATTCCACTCTATTTCGGACTTGGTTAGTTTTATGGTTGCTGTTGATTCTTGCATTGTCTCTCCTTTGAAATTTTGAGGGTAGCCTTTCGGAGAACGAAGGGAGAGACGAGAGAGAGATAAGTTATATATCATCTAGCTACCCTCGTCTCTAATTTACTTTCATTGTACTATACAATAAAAACCCTTTTTTTATTTAGAAAGGAACGTCATCATCTATCTCATCTTGAGATAAAATCTCTCCTTCTTCCCATATTGTTATGGTATTTACTTTAAAAGTAGCACGTTTCTCTTGTTGGTCTACTGGTAAATCACGAGTCTCTTTAGTAACATACTCCTGTTTCCTAGTTGTAACCATTACTGGTCTACCAACAACATCTTCTTCTTCAATAAGAACTAACTTTTTAATTCCTTTATCATCTTCACAACTAATGTCAAGATTTTCAAGTAATTGAAAGTATCTACTATTCTTACTAGCTGATGAAGTATCAGTGAAGACAAAGAAACCATTATCATATAGAGTCTTGTCTTTTAAATGTCCACAGTTAGTTTCGGCTTGAGAACCACCACCATTAAAGACTGGGATTCTTTCTCCTCTTTCATCTCTTTTGTAGTTATATCCATCCATTTCCCAAACTGGTTGTGTGACTTCTACTACTTCAGGTGCTACTTTGTATGTCATATTCACGACAATAGCTTCTCCTGCCCTTGTATTAACTTCTTTAGTTGATAAAGATGCTATGTGAGCTGGATATGTTCCTTCTTGCGTTGGAACCCATTGTTGTGACGGGTCAAAGATAGCGTCAAGTGCTTTTGCCATTATTACTCCTATTTAGTGTTTGTTGTTGTATACTGCTCTAAAAGCTTCTGATATTCAGTGGTGAACTCTGTCATCTTCTTAGATGGCTTTGTTCCTTTAGCTCCACGAAAATATAGACTTGGTTCTACGAATTTACCATCAGCAGTTTTCATAAACCTGCGAACAGCATTTTTATTCTTAGCCACAAGCCCCTTATCTGTCATTTCAGAAAGTGCTTTCTTTGATAAGATACCGCTTTCGACTAAATCTTGTGTATCTTTTTGTGAGATTTTACCCATTATGTTCTCCTTTTATTGTTAATACTCCCAAATCTTCTGGTTGAGGCAATGGAAGTTCTTCTATTGTAAATGTATGAAATGATGGATTTATTGTCAGTCGACTATTGTCTTCCGTAGTAAATACCATCATTGGTTTCCCATTCAAAAGTTTAGTGCCTTTATACACTACTCTTCTAAATTCCTTTCCGTCATTAGTTCCTACTGTATAACATTCATCTTCATCGAGAAGAGAATGAATCTCTCCATAGTTGCTATTTAGATTTCTCATTTTTTTTCTCCAGTTCTCTTTCTAGTTTTCTCATTGATGAGTTAAAGTTAGCAGTATTTACCGCTTGGTCTTTAATTAAGTCGTGTACTTGTTCCATTCTCTCTTCACTAACATCTCCAGCTAATACAAGTATATCATTCTTTTGTTCATCACTTAATTCAAGGTCTTCAACTTGATTTCTGTACACATCATCTGCAATATTCAAGTACATATTAAATGCTTTCTTAATACAATCCGTATTAGATGCTTTAACATCGTTACCAATATCTACAAATTCGTTAGTACCACGTTTCTTCTGTATCCTGTGAGCGGCTACCATATCTGCCTTTCTCCAAATACCTTCATCATACCAAGTCAGTCTACCCTGAACAACAAAAGCTTCACTACCTAATACTTCAGTCTTTTCTATTGTCCATGACCAACCGGGAAATTCCTTGTCTGCAACATCTCTCATATAGGAAAATTCCACATAGTCTAATCCCATCTTTTTCTTAATAAATGGTTTAGGTGTTGCTATTCTTGATACTTTTTTATGTTTCTCTGTTATTGCCATTCTTATTGTATCAGTAGCTTCTAACATTTGTTGGTCAACTACTATTACTTCATTATTATTGCTCATTACTTCTCCTTAAAGAATTTTGGATTTATCGAAAATCTTGGTTTTTTATCAGCTAATGTGCTGGGACAGATACTATAATACTGACAATATCTACACTCCCAATCTTGAACAGGCACTCCATAAGAAACTTCAGGTAATAGTTCTTCTTCAAATCCTTTACCCATGTCTTCTTTCATTTCAAACATGTCTGTCCAGTATTTAAGAGCTTTATCTATCCATTCATTACTAACTATCTGTTCTCTCATTTGTGATGTATTTTTATTATACCATACAAGATACATATTAATCCTATCTGGTTCATATTTATGCCTTATTGCTAAAGCATAAGTACCCAACTGAAGTTTATAATTTGTATCAGTACTAGCAACTCTATTCTTAACTCTACCAAACTTAGTAGTCCACTTATAAGCAGCTGCTGTTTTGTAATCATATAGATTAAACTCTATCTCTGTCCCATCTTCTATTCTTTCACCAGCATCAAAAGTCCCAACTACATCTAATTCTTCAATCTTGATTTTTTCTTCAATATGAATACTTCTCTGTATTGGAGCATCTTTTATTTGCATATCAGCAAGTTTATCTTCATACATTGATAAGGCTTCTTCCATATCTTTATGCACAAGGGTTCCGAGTCTTAATAATCTAAGTGATTTATCATCTTTTTTATCAGACGGATAGTCGTAATAAGAATACATTTGTTTCCTATAACAACTACCCGCTGATGAAGCATGAAATACATGCTTATCTCTTTCTCTTAAAGATTCTTGGTGGTTTAAATACGCACCATATATTGATTCAATATCCATTTATCTCTCCTTAAATGTGTCCTAAAGTTAATAATATCAAGGTTTAAAGTCAATCGAAATATAAACTGGCGTGGATAGTTACAACGCTAAAATTACAAGATTCCCGTTAAGGACATAGTTAGATTCTAACATGCACGTGCCACCACTACCAGCTTACATTTCTTTGCGGGTCAGCAAATTTCAAATCCACCTGATTGTTCACAAAACTCTGCAAATCTTATTACCTCTTCTGATTCAAATGGATAATGAGTGCCAAAATTGTCTCTCTTGCCTTCTCCTAAACATCCATTACATTTATATTCTTCATCTTTTTCTCTTGCTTCTCTTCCTATCTCATCCTCTCTTACTCCTGTTCCTTCACATATATTACAATCTTCTCTGGGTAAAGACTTTAGATATGCTTTGTATTCTGATTCATATTTCATAATAGAACCATTTTTATCTAACTTCTTTAACCTTGATGCAATACGACTTGCTTTAGTTTTAGATATTCTATGCCCATCATTATAGTCGCCTCTTTCCATATCTTTCTCTGTAAGTATATCATAACAAACAACAGTCACATATTGCCATAATGGTCTCCACCACCATACATTAGCTCTAAAATATGAACCGGGTGTCTCATCTTGATATTTAAAGAAATCATCTGCTTGTTTTTCATCTTCCCAGTCTGTTATTACAGGTTTAGGAATATCTCCCTTTGGATTTAACCCATATAAATCGAATCCCATGTTATTCTCCTTCTATTTTTTCAGTAAACAAATAGTTTACAGTTACATTAGTGTCATTTAGTGTATTTTCTATTCTATTTAGTCTCCATAGGATACTTAATAACATAAATAGCATCATAATCATTGTAAATTCCCAATATGGGAAATATTCTACGCTAAATAAAGCTTCCCAGTAATATCTCATTTTGTTTCTCCTTTATATTCTTTTAAGTATTCTTGATATTTAATTTCTATATCATCACTATTGAGTTCCCTAAGTTCAAACATTTTAGTTCTTGACCCATAGTGCATAGGAACATCCGATAATGACGGAGGTCTTCCCCATTTATCAAACATAACCGTTTGATTTAACCATTGTTCTTTATTCATTTTATTTCTCCTTATGATATACCTTCAACTTCATTTATTTGAAGCTTAAGTAGTTTTACAGTTTCTTTCATAGGGTCATCGTCTTCCATCAATTTTTCTATATCATTATTGACATATCCTTTAGTTATGCCATTAAGAAACATTTGTGCCACTTCTAATCTTCTATGAAATTCCTTTTTTCTTTTTATTTTATCCTGCTCAGATAATTTATCAAATGAAGTTTTCATTAATTTTTTGTAATCTTTATGTTTCATGATTCTTCTCTTAAATTATCTATCCATTGTTTACACATTGTTACTAACATAGCTACTATAAAAATACCAATAGCCCACATTATTATAGCAATACCCAATACTAATAGGTTTGCTATCCATTCTGCTATATCAAACATTATCATTGTTATTCTCCTTTATTTACTCTATAGGATTCCACTGCTTGTTCATCTAGTGTAATGTTTTCATGTCTCCGATTTCTTCTCCTTGAACACATTCCACATGGAGTTGAAATATCATCTTCACCCACCCATGTTGGAGAATGTAAAATATCATCACAACGAGGACATTCCTTTTCCCACCAATCACATGTATCACATGGCAATTCTATAATGTCGTTATTGTCACTACCTTCATCGCCACAATATCCCGCATCCCAGCAATGATAACAGCTTACTTCTGCATCATCGCATCTACATACCCATGCCCAATGATAAACACCAGAACGATTCTTTGTACCAGTAAGTAATTCCATTGACTGTTTACACGTATTACATTTTTGTTTCTTCATTGTTATTCTCCTCTGTAATAATATTATATTCATCTTGTCCTAATACCCATCGCAATGCTTTAACCTCACCCTTGACTTCAGCGTATTGGTAATCAATATAGGAATCATCATTTGGTAAATTTGGGTCTATCATTGATACTATAGATTCAAGTTTTAACAATCTTTCATATGCATCTACAAGACCTTGTATTATTTCATCAACTGTTAGCTTTCTCATTATTCTCCTCCATTATATTGGCTCATCCAATCTGCTAGATACTTTCTTGCTCTGTCTTTAGGCAGTCCAAAATGCTTTTGAACATACACTCCCGCTCCAAACATATTAGTTTCACCAGATTCTCTTAATTTCTCAAGATATAGATATACTTCATCTCTCCAAAATTTTTCATTATCGACTTTCTTTCTTTTCCTTTCTTCATTCTTTTTGAAGTCAAATTCAAAATCGTCTGATTCTTGTTCTTCTAAACAATCTTCACACATTCTTTCATCACTATCATATTGATGGTCTTCTACTTGTTGCTCGCATACACAGCAAGTCCAATGTACTCCCATTATTTACTCCCATTTATTTAAATAGAGGTGAAGGTATATCTACCAAAGCCAACCATTGGAAATCTCATTTACCTTCCTTTAGCTAATATTTTTACACCTCTATATTATTATAGATTTGATATTTTCTTTACATACTTATCAGCATCTTTTTTATCTCTTGCCCAAAATGTTACACCATTATGAATAAACTTCTCATAATTATGTGCTATGTGGAAGGGGACAGATTTCTTCTTAACCATGTTTCTTCCCACCATTGTTTTTACGTCCACCATTTCTTAAAGAATAACCTACTTTAGGTTTCCTATCTTCTGGCATAATCTTGAGCCTACCTGAAGGGAAAGTTACTACTGTGACTCTCCCCTCTGTATAGACATCAACAATGCGGTCAGGGATGCTTGACTTTAGCTCGTTGATTGTTAGCATCATTTCTCTCCTATAATGAATCTAACTTTAGTTCTTGAATTATAATTATAAACATACGATAGGACTTCTAAGAAAGACTCTCTATCTGCACATTTCTTTACTTGTGTTGACATATATTCCATCTTAGCCATCATTTTAGAATGTTTATACTTCTTATGCTTAAACATTGTCCAAAATGCTTCAATGAATCTTGCATTACGAGCAAACTTAACATGATGTGACATCTCATCAACAGCTTCCGCAAAATCATTTGCAACCTTCCATGATGTAGCACATTTTAATTCACCATTCTTTAAGCTTGATGAAACGTGTGTACCACGGCTTCCACATAAT
>Ga0209349_1000600_pt1 | contig 18114 bp, 18 predicted proteins | sample ETNvirnome_2_130_FD_184067 | JGI IMG/M metagenome (GOLD analysis project Ga0209349, IMG submission 184067) | Marine viral communities from the Pacific Ocean - ETNP_2_130 (SPAdes) (version 2) | ecosystem: Environmental > Aquatic > Marine > Oceanic | place: Pacific Ocean | collected 2013-06-22
GCAGAAGACAAGCTAGCAGACGCCGAAGCGATATATGAATGGCTAAAGGGATATTCCAACTTATATGGAACTCACTTTATGGTTAGGGTTCCTGATACCTGCGCTATTGAAGACCCAGAGAGTACTAAGCCCGTTTACAGCGAACAACCACAGCAAGATGGTTGGACCGACGAATCAGCTATTATAGGGTTGTCTACATCGGGAACGCCTATTGAATTCTTCCGAAATGAGTCGGGTAAGGTTGAAGCTATGGCTCGATATGACACTCTGACCCAAGTCAACCTAACGGAAATTGATGTTAATACGTACATCACCGATGGTTCTAGTATATGGGTTAAGGCTCAGGTAGAACAGGGAGAATGGGCGTACCACACACATAGCACAAAAACCGCACCACGAGCAATAATTTCTATCTCTACTCCCATTAGAAAAAAGACAGACCAAACCACTAGTGACAAGGGTCTTAAGAAAGCATTTGATGCGCTACTAGATGCTCGTGTCGCGGTGCCTGCGCTGACACCAGACCAAGAAGACGATAAATGGACAAAGTTTAAAAAGATGTTTGAAAGGGAGGGTGGAGACCTTTTTGCTTCATACTTCCCCGAGAACAAAGAGGTAATTAGTGCTGCTTCTTTTGGTATTAAAAACAATGTTCTTACATACGGACCATGGACCAACGTAGGAAGACCTGGACCAATAAGAATAGAACGAAATGACGGGCTTGTTCCGTGGGAGTATGATGGTACTGCTGCAATGAATACTGCTGGTCAGGCACTTGCTAGTGAAGGTCTTGCAAATATGGTAGTTGGGGAGATGGGCTCCGTGAGTGTCCCTGGCTATCCATCTATTCCTCTAGGTGCGGAAATTGGTGCTGTTGCTGGTGGGTATTTTGGAGGAGGGTCAAACCTCATTGAGAATAGAAATCATAGTGTTGGTAGCTTTACCGACACTCTTCCTGGTGGTGGTTCATACTCTGCTAACTACGGTTTCTTTACATATGGAGATAGTTGGACGGGATTGTATGGCCCCAACATCACAGGTATTTCCATATCTGTCGGTAGCGATGGTCTTACCACCAACTATACAATGAGAACATACACACCTAAGTTTGGAAGGTTCACTAAGTTAAACGCAGACAGACTAAGGCAGCAAAACCAACTAAAAAGAGACATACACAGAGAGAGGGCTCAAAGACGATTAAGCCTAGGCGCTAAAATACTAAAGTCGGTAGCTAACAAGAAACAAAGAAGTGACGCCGCTAAGGATAGGGCGAAAGGGCAGGACCCTGGAACTAGTCATCACGTTCTAACTTCATCCGTTGGTGCTAACACAAACTACTCTCCTGTAAGTAGTAAGAGCGTATTTGATGTCAACAGGGAAATAGCAGGAGACTATGCTAATAAGCACTTCATGGGTCTTGACAGCGTGTTTGTTCCGTATGACACCGCTAACATAGTTGGCCAGTCGGGAAGTACGAGGTTTACTAAAGATAGTCTTCCCACTGTTTTATCTGGTGAGTGTGGCGATACTTCTGGTGCTCCTGGTCCGTATGTAATTACGGCATCGTATTTAAACCCGTGGTCTAATCCAGCTTCTTCAGGCGGCGGTCCAGCATCTCGCCAGGAAAACTCTGGAGAGCACGGCCACAATCAATCTTTTGCAGGAAGAGGGACTTCTCTTTCTGCTGGTGAAAAGCTCCACTTAAGAGCGCAAGGAATTATAAATGGTGAAACTAACGACTGGGCATACGCCTCCAACTATCGAACCATGGCCTTTAGGGGGCCTATGAATATAAGGATGTGGGGTTACGACACCGATGGTAAGCCAGTTCCAAATGCGGCAGACACAGAGTATGCTGCATCTGGTGGTAACTATGCGACCACCGACCTAGAAGACAACTTCCTAGATGGGTTCCTAAAGAAACCAGAGACTTGGCCCGTTGCCCCTATGGACCTTAGACTAGACCGTGAACGAGGTGTGTGGGTATCACCACCACAACCAAGAAACCTTATGGTGGAACTATGTGGCTGCCTCACTGGTTCGGGTGTAGTAGCAGGAAAGATAATCGACAGCATGAACATGTACGATGATGCTGGTGATGCAATCGGTGAGAAGTACGTTAATGTCTCACACAGATTTGGAAACAATAAGGGGCGCAAGTACGGCACTGGCGAGAGGGTGTACGTAACTTACGACGCCCACTCAGATGGTTATGTTTCTGTTGATGACGAGGGTATGCGAATCCAGGTTGTTTCTGGGTCTGGCTCTGGAGGCGACGATGTTTTATCTTACGATGATTACGGCAGGGTTCTAAGATTTAGCGACGACTTCTCTTATTCTGTTCCTACTGGAGCCTGGGCTGACTGTGCTGACATAGTTGAAGTCACGATGGGAGACCCGTCAGCAACAGGATGTATGCCAAAGATAAACGGTCGCTATGTTGACAATATCCCTATTGCTTCAGGGGACGACGTTGAGTATGTCTTAGGTGTTAGCACTGAAGGGTGTGTTGTGAGAGTTCCGGTAGTTCTATGTAGTACGGGGACAGGCTAATGGTTGTTAGACCTTGGATGAGGTATGACGGTGCTGGTATTATCATGGCTACTACTGGCGAGATAGAGTTTTGTGAGGACTATCCTTGCTGTGTTATATATGATACATTCACCGACTCTGACAGCACAGCACTTTCAGCTCACACAATGGACACTGGCCATAGTTGGACAGCTATAGACGACGACGATACTGTTATTAACAGCAATAAGGCCAAGGCCGCGCACCCTAGCGGCCCAGACGACTACGGCTACTGGACTGACCTGGGAATTACCTGTCAGCATGTGTCCTGCTCTATCAACAACAACAGTTCTGGCCCTTCCGGCATACTAATTAGAGGAGACATGACATCGTCAACAGACTTTATCGGTGTTGTTATGACGGACGACTACGGCTTCGGAGATTGGGAGTTACGAGTAGCGACGGTGTCAACCACCTTCCCTGGAGAGTATACATATACAGCCATATCTAATGACTACACCTACAACATGGGGTCTGGCCAAGCCAATAGCGACCACGACCTAGAAGTTAAAATTACAGCAACCACAATTAAAGTTTGGTTGGACGGTGTTCTAAGGATAGACGAGATAACGACTGCTGCCATGTTCCCATCGACAGGAACAGGCGTAGGCTTTATATCTCAGACTAGTTCTGGAGGGTTTAGTACTTATGAAAATTTCTGCGCAAAGCCGGGATAATGAAAAGACTATTCAAATACATACGAGCATTAATTAGATGGGTACTTGGAGGACACAAGTATCGCAGTCAAGAAAGAATTAATGAAATCTATAATACTATTTGTTTGCCGTGCGAGAACTTTGAGCCAGAGTATAATATGTGCGGGTTGTGCTGGTGCCACCTAAACAAGAGAAGAGACGTGTTAAATAAGATAGCTTTATACACAGAGGAGTGCGAAATTGGCAGATGGAAAGAAGAAACTGAGCGCCGAGAAGAAGGCGAAGATTAAAGCCAGGGCCAAAGCGATAGCGAAAGCCAGGGAAAAAGCTAAAAAGCGCAAAGGCTCCTGCTGCCCTGGCAAGAAGCCCAAATAAAAAAGGCGGGCTCGCACCCGCCTTTCTTTAAGTTAGTCCACGTATCGAGCCCCACGGAGCTTTAAACGTACTTTCCTTGGTCGTTGTCCCACTTAATCCAGCCACGATTAGGCAGCCAGACAGGTTTACCGTCCTTCAGCTTGGGTTTTGTCCCGTCCATCTCTTTTCGACGAGGGTACAAACCGCTATCGGTTTTACCAAATTGCAGGGTATGACCACAATCCTTACACCTTAATTCATTATAGGTGTATTTATCTTTGGTTCTGACCTGAGCCACAATATTCTTCTTATGACATTTACCACAAGTGTCTTCCAACATGACCTCTTCAATCATGTGGCGCTTTTTCAGGTAGTCTTCTTGGTCTGTACATTCAAACTCGACCGTTGTTCTCTCTGTAACCTGATACGTAATCTTCATTTACTTTACTCCAAGTGCGTGTCGCCAGCCATCGTCATAACCCCTTAGTTCCTCTGGAACTTCGGTCCCCTGATATGAATTCAGAATCTCGAAAAGGGCAAGCATTTCACCATGCTTTAGGCTATTAATATTAGTACAGTCTGGGTGGTATTTTGCAACGAATTTTACGATATTTAATCCAAGTTTATCGCGCGATGTTGCCTCTAGAAATACCAGTTGATGGGCGGTAGCTCCACCAGCACTCTCAGCCGTGATAGCATCTCCGTCAGTAGTATCCATTTCTTCTGCCGTGTAGCAGTTAAGCCCTAGCAATCTCTTAAGGGCTCGCCCTTCAGCCTTGGTTGAGGCAGATGCAACAGGGTGCTTGCAAAACGGTGATGGGGTATTGCTCCACACCACGTCAGCAGCATCGCTACTTGACACATCCCTCACACCATTGCAGGCCGTAACCCGAACCTCAACGGTTGCCCGCTGGTCGTTATCAGGAGAGGGGCACTGGACAACCTTAACGTCTGTATCCACGATGGGACCAATCAGCAAAGCCACTAGCCTACGAAGCCCAACAGTACGAGGGGCAATCTGCCCATCCTTCTCAACCTTCTCCCTTTTAATCAGGAGACCTAAGGCATACTTGGTCCACTCTGGGTCCGTATGGCATGGGACAACCTCTGCTGCCTCCCCTTCATCTGCCACAGGCTCGTCAAAGGTCAAGTCTTCGTCGTCGTCTACCTCGCCCACAGCTTCGGCCCTTGCAAACTTGATAGCCTCGTTAAGTGTGCTCCATGTCTTATCTTCTGTATCTTCTGCTTTCCAATCGTGCTTTTCGACTAGTTCTTGAGCTAGTTCTTCTCTACTTTTTCGCGCCATTTTTGGCTCCTATGGTGATGTGTCTGTCGCTTCGCTTTGGAAACTTCTTACTAATACCTTCCAGAGTCTTGAGTAATTTCTTTAACAAGTCTCGTTTGTATTTTTCCGACAGAGATTTCCTTTGTTGAACTCTAATAACACAGTATCCAGAGCCAAGCAGTAAACCATCCTTATCTGCGTCTGCTCTCTGGTTCTTTTCTAGTGCTTCCTCGCCCCAGATGGGTAGGAAATGACTAGGACCATCTACTTCAATGGCTACCTTAAGTATAGGTAGGAACAGGTCCAAATGCAAGTTTTCATTCTTAATAAATCTGGTCTGATGGAAGGTAACTTGATACCCATTTTGCATAAGCTCACCATACAAGAACCTCTCTAGCTTAGAGCCTTGCTTAGCCGCCTTACGAATGGCATCCCCGGCTTTCTGCTGGAACTCAGCCTTGTCAACCTCAGACATTTTAGCCCATCGTTCTCGTCCGGCCTGTCTCTTTGCTTCGCGCTCCACCTCAGACATGCTATCCCAATCATCGGAGACGCTTTCACTTATCTTAATCTTGACATCTTCTGGCCTTTTAGTCCCCTTAGTGGGGTGTTTGTGTACACCAGTTTTAAGGGCTAGAGACTGAGCCTGAGCCTTGTCCCTGCCTGGGACGCCTAGTTTTTTAGCGTCTCGCCTAATCGTGTTCGCGTGCTTACCGCACATCTTACCAATCCTGGCATAGCTCATACTGTGCTCGTGATAGGCAGACTGAATAAAAGTGGTTTTGTCGTCTGGCTTAAGCGTATCGTAAGCTGACGCTTTCTTGGATAACCAAACTGTGGATTTCTTCTGCTTTGAAGTCTTCGATGACATAAGTAGGTGCCTTCCAACAGGATTCTAGGATAGCAGCGTGCTCTAGTGAGCGAGCTATCAGTTCTACCTGTTCGTTGTTGTATGCGTTGTTGTAATAGCTATAAAGCTGAGCGTTGTACGTCCATTCTAAATCTGTGACATATAGAAATCTTTTCTTAATGGATGGTATGTCGAAGGTGCGGTATATACCGTCAACATCCGTAGCGATTACCATACCTTCATAACCCCAAAGGTTTACCATGGGGTACATCGGAAAGTATGGCATTGTCGGAATCCTATCAAATGTTTCATAGAAAACCGATATGTCCATGTTGGGATAAGTCTTTAGAAGCGAATTTAATTCGTGCGTTAAAAAGAAACCCTCCTGTGAGGTTCCCAAGGAATTGATTAAAAACCCACAAGGGACTAACCCCTCATTCTTTGATAGGTTTGGTTGGCTATGTCTACCCATGTTTCCTCTCCTAGTTTCTCTGCTATCTCAATCACTCGATGGAAATATGTGTGGTCATTAATGACGTGCTTATATGCCTTCTTGCATATGTTACGCCTTGCCTTCTCGTTGTCTACAAAATTTTCTATTAAACTTGCCAGTTCCGTGTCGTTTGAGAACGATGGGAATAGCGGGTTTGGCTGGTTGCTCAAAGTAAACACCTTGTTAGCAGCACAGTCCAATAGGAGGTTGGTGTCGTAGTCAATGTTAATCTTGGTGGATTTGAGCATCCCCATAATATCTGACTGAGTTAATAGTCCTAGGTACTGGGCGCAAGGTAACCTGACAGGACCGCACACTTTCAACGTGTGTGGCAGCAAAGGGAGTAGGCCACCTATCTGTCGCATCACATCCTTAGGTACACTTCCGTCCCCTCTGTATGCTGATATATGACATATGTCACTGGCCAGCTTCTCTTGGTAGTGCCCCCTGCGAAACTGAGCTAGGTTAGCCGCCCTGTGAAGCACTAGGTTGTTGGCGTCGATGTTGTCAGCAATTACCTTAGGTGCCACGTCAGGAATCAAGACGAGCTTAACATATTCCTTTATGGGCTCTGGTACGTTCACCCCGTATATAATCACCTTTACCTTAAACTCTTTGACTGCCTCAATAACACCGTTTGTCAGGTGCTCAGAGGAAAGAATTAAGTAGTCTGGCTTCTTCTCAGCCATCATGTCGTAAGAGGGCTTAGACGGGAACCACAGGTCTATGTCGAATCCCATAGCTGTAAATGCAGCCGCGATACCGATAACCCTGTCGTCTTCTGTCGCCCCTATAATTATTTTCATAGTATTTCCCTTGCCGTTCTAATGTCTCTTGACGAATCAATATCCGTAACCTTCATTCCTTTCGGGCTAAAGCACCGGAACTTACCGCCTCTGTCAATCGTCTGGTTGATTGCTTCAAATCCAAAGAGCATAGAGTTGTCTCTTTTCCATGCGACCTTCTTAAATATGTCCAGTTCTTCGCCTGTTAGGTAGGCAATTTGAGCCCACTTATTAGGCAGCTCGTAGAACATCTGCTGCACATAGTCGCTCTCAATAGTGCAGCCTACTTCCTCCTCCTTCATGGTTCCTTTTTTGTCGTACACAATCATAGATTCTTTATTCATAGGGGCTTGCAGGGCCTCTCGATTGAATACTAAATCTCCATAGATAATTACGACCCTGTCTGTTGTGGCAACGCGGAGGCCCATACCAATACTTCTCACAACATTAGTATTCTCATAGTTCTCATTCTCAATCTTAACAATGTCGTCAGGGGTATTAGCCATAACCTTGTCAGCTTGAAAGCCAGTCACTAGGATTATCTCGTGGTTGCGAAACGCCTCCTGAATAAGAGACACCTGTCTATTAATTAAGGTTCCCTTGCCGTCTAGGTTTAGTAGCGGCTTAGCTCCGTAGGTAATCATGCGACTACCCGAACCTGCTGCTGGAATGATGATGCTATACTTACGTTGTTTAAGAGGCCCCTTGATTGGGGATATGTGTCTTACTGCGCTAGACATTTTCTTATCGTTTCTATTTCTGTTTCAAGGTTGTAGTTCTGCGCGCTAACACTGACGTGTGTTCTCGGGCAATGCCTAAGCAAATTTGTCAATCCGTACTGTAGAATAAATTGAAAATGATATAAGCCCTCTAGTTCCTCGTTGTACTTAGTTACGCCATCTGGTTTAAACAACATAGGTGAGTTGATAAGCACGTTTCCGTTTAAAAGCCCTGGTCCCCAGCTTGGGTAGGACTGATAGTAGGGATACGTCTTGTCGGTGTATTCAAGGTCGCAGTATATGCCTGAGATTTCTCCCTTACCATGCAGTCGAGACACCAGCTCCTCCAGAGGACTTCCATCTTCCCCCATAACAAAGATGCTGTCTATGATTTGCTCGTAAGGACCAAGGCACATACAGTACTTAGCTGTATCAAGATGCTTATTGAAAACCTCTGGTGGGTTGCCAGCCTCTTGAACGACCTCTAGGTTGTCGTATGCGTATGTGTTATCTATTTCCCTCTCGTCAGCAATGATAAGTTTTATTGGGGGAAGCTTGGTACTATTTCCGTCACTGGGTGCATCGGACATTCGTGGCCCTCTAATTTTGCTAGTAAAGTAAGTTGTTTATTGCCCATGAAGTATACATATATTGAACGAGGAATCGTCCAGCCGCTTCCCTCTGAGTTAGGAGTCAAAGCGGAGAAATTAAACATATCATTGTGAACCTTGTGGTTTAGAGTAGAGAAGAAATCAGGCGGCACAATAGTTCCAGCGTTGAAGCGACTGTACATATGGGTGTCCTTAATAAAATCAACAACCAAGTCCTCATACTTTTCTTCATTATGCTCAACGTCTAATACATTTTCCAGCTTCCATCTTAGTCCAGTCTCTTGTAGGTAGTCAACCACAACACTTGGCTTAATCTTACACAGGGGAGGCCGTACGACTGCAATATGAACAGGTTTTAGCTCCTGAGCACACAAGGAGTCGATGGTGGCAAATAGCCCTGTGGTGTCATCACTCTCTACACCAGCTATAACAATAGCCTGAAACCGTAGCCGGATTTCCTTCTCCATTAGTTCCTTCTGCTTGTCAAGTGGTAGGTCTTTCCACTTCCACATGTCGTCACGATAGTACATGCACTTGCGATTTCTAATAACGTAGAATTCTTTTTCTTCGTCGAAGCACTCGTCAACTTTTACTTTGTTGCCTTCGTATTTTTCAATCATGTCAAGACGGCAACCTGTTTGGGTAATGTCTTCCCAGACGGCGAACCCGCACTCCTTGCATGATGTGTTTTTAGTATCTTTATTCGACATTGTCCCTACGCCCTATCACGATGTAGTGATTTTGCTGGAGCTGTTTAAGGGTGACGGTAAGGCCAACCTCTGTTAGCTCGTCGATAACGGCTGTAATGTGTGATAGGTTTTTCCTACCTGAGATAGACGATACTGCTTGCTCTATTGATTCGTAGCCATAATGGATGCGCCCTGCTAGGTCTACCAAGTCAATACCTAGGATTTGAATAGTGCCACCATACCTCATCAACTTAAGAGACTCAAGCAGGACCGTGTCTCTACTTTCTGGAGGTATGTAGTCCAATATATCTTCTAAGACGACTTCGTCGTAGGATGCAGGTATTAAACTTGGCACATCATTTAGAAGTACTTCAAATTCTTTTTCTGCTTTTTCTAGAGTGATGATTACTTTTTTCATGCTAAGAATATCCTATGTTTAGTTTCTGCTATCAGTGAGTCCCAACTACTTAAGAACTTATCCATGCTGAACTTGTCCTTTACTAGTTCTCTAGCGGCTTCTGAGTATTTCTTTAGGTCGCTGGGTTTGTTTAATAGCTCTTTAACTGCTGTGGTAATTTCGTATTTGCTTTTTGCGTAGACAACAGAATCTCCAAGCACCTTTTCAAGTACTGGTGTGCGATTGGTTATAATGGCACAGCCTGCCGCCATTGCTTTTAGTAACTCGTAAGGCACCCCCATATTACTTGTTAGGTTTACATACACCCTGGATTTGCCAAACGCTTCGTTGTATTCTTCGTCGTACAGTTCCTCAGACACACCTTGATTTGGACCTACAAACAAATGGTTGTCAAACTCTCTACCGACAAGCGGGAAAATACCGTAATCGCCAGTATGAAACTTGCCAGCTATCAATACGTCAACCGTTTTCTCAGCAACGGTATTTGGTATGTCAACACCATAGGGAATTGTGATTGAGTTGTCATTAAACTTTACAGTGTCGTCCACACAGATATTTGTATGTTTGTTGTACGGATTAATGCTATCCGTATGCTCTGGTGGAAAGGTAAAGTGGTCAACGACAATCGTAGGAATGTGTAAGCCCATACTTAATCTTTCGATAAGGCTTCCATCAAGCCTGTTGTGGCATATCAGGAGGTCAAACGGGATGGTGTGCATCGTCGTAGAGAACACACTGGGAGAAATATGTATGTTCTGCGGTAGGCTTTTAGTACACGGCCTCCAGTTAAGCACCGACATCTTATCGCTGCCGTATATATTGTGACCAAGCCTAGACAAGGCAAGCTCAAACTGCCCATCAACAAATTCAGACAGGATATTCAACGGTCTGTCTTGTTCGTATGATTTTGCCATTAAGTTTCTAATGGGTGACATATTTTTCCTTCTATTAGTTTAGCGATACTGTCGTGTGTGTAGTTTTGGATTCTTTTCTGTAGTGCTTCTTTTCTTTGTCCTTTGCGCTCCTCGCTCATTTCGTAGGCAGCTCTCATTTGTTTCTGCATAGAGATGATGTTTGGCTCCTGCCACGTCTCGTGGCTTGTGTAGAGCTGTCGCAGGGGGAAGTCGCTAACAACGACTGGCACTTCATGGCTGTCTATGTGTAGCCCAGCATTACCTGTTAGCTCAGACATAGGGGTGTTATCTGTTACGACAACTTGATTCCCCATTACCATAGCCTCCATCACCGGCCTAGACAAGGATTCACCACGAGAAGGAATTACCAAGCAATCGCCTAAAACGTGCAGGCCATTCAGTTCTGCCTCACTTAAGAAGTCTGTAATAATAAACTCTCGGTGGTAGTCTTGCAGACTAGCGTACAGTCTCATCTTTTTCTTTAGGTCAAGAATTTCACCTTGCAGCTCCGAGGACAGGTCTTCTGCCGACCTGAGTAGCTTACTGGTTTTAATGACTAGTTTGACGGGCTCGCTTCTTGCAAACTCACGATGGAACGCCAAAACTAAACCCATGATGTTTTTTCTATAGATTTTCTCACCAAGAAAGTAGAACACATAACAGTCTTCCATCTCTGGTAGCTTTAATGGTTCCGCTTCTGGGTTCAGCCAATCCATGTCAACAGGCATAGGCACAACACTAACGGGGACGTTGACGCCATCGTTTAAAAGTATTTGCTTCTCTGTTTCGCTACTCACCCACATTTCATCAAGTAGATTGATGTGGTTCGCCCATCTAATAGGCTTCCAACCAGCGGTTTCAAAGTAGGAGATACCTATATTGTGACAGTCTGCTTGATAATCGAAGTAGTGAGGGAGCGCGTTCTGAATAACGACATCAGGACGAGCTTTCAACACTGTGTTCTCTAGCTTTTCGACGTACGAAGGAACGTCTTCGCCAACACTAGCGGCCATGAATATTGGCTTAGACGACACGTTGAATTTAGTTTTAGACAAAGCCTTCAAGTAGTCTCTTGATGCCCTACCCCAACCGTCTCGCTGTCTGTATGGTCCGATAAAGAGTACATTCTTCATTACATTTTTCCTCTAGCAAAGTTAATGTAGTCTGTTCCGGCTGGCTTTAGTAAGCCGACACGATTCTGCTCACAAACAATTTTGTTCTGAGCGATGTTAAGAAATGTTTTAAATATTTTTTGTTGGTCAACAGGCTTAAAAGACGACCCTTCTTGAATCCACCCGTAGTTTAAGTCCTCAAGGATGGTAAGAGCCTCTGTGCTACTGCGCCTATGTGGCTCGTCAATTACCGAGCGATAAATCCAGTTGACAAAGTCTTTGTTGTCCATACCCTCAGGGATTGAGGCAGGAGGATTGGGCAGGTCAATAGGTGCGTTCCACTGACCCTGACGCCCTGTTAGCTCAACATTGTCGATGTAGTCTGCCCAAGTTTGAGCTGTCTTATCCCAGTCGAAGTATCTTTCAGCAGCCTTTCGGGCGCTATTAGATTTTTTCTTCCATTCTTCTGGTGACATTTTAGCCATCTTGACGAATGTCTTAGCGGTAAACTCAACGTCGGGTAGAGCCCTTACGGATTCTGTACCTAGGTCATGGAAGAATCGTTGAACCTTAAGAGGGAACCCCTTGGTCTTTTCTACAACGTCTTCCATTGCTGAGTAGTTCACCGCTGAAATAGGAACACCACAAGCCGCTGCTTCTGCCATAGGCATACCAAAGCCTTCACAGGTTGCGTATTGCACATAGTAATCAAACAACTGATACACCTGAGCTAGGTGTCGTCTGTCAAATCCTTTGTTTGTGTTAGGCATAATGCCTGTTGGTGCGTTGCTGTGAGGAGAGTACGTGCGAGCGCCTTGAAATCTTGATACAAACGGCTCGTTGGTTTCCTCGCAAATGTAGCTGAATAGTACCTTGTGACCAATGCCGTAGTACTTACTCCACTTAGCTAGGTTCCAGCCCACGTCTGGATAAGACGTATGACAGTATAGGTAGACGTTCTCAGAAAGCTCTGGGTTGTCGTCCATGAACTTGCGAAAAGCCTGGAACAGGTCTGGGTATAGCTTCCTCACCTGATTGCGTGCAACCATACCAATGATAACTGCGTTCTCATTAAACCCTAGTCGCTTACGGTGTTCCTTTAGGTTTTCGATAGGGACATAGGTCTTAAGGTCTACGCCTGGAGATGCCGTGCCTTTATACTCTATCTTATTATGGCTCTGCTCTTGAATGACCTTTCCTCCCCAGTCCGTATAGGTAAATACGGCGTCAGCTCCGCAGAAAGAATCAATCCATTCTTCTTTTTGTGGGGCAGAGTCAACAGTAGGCATGATGGCCCAGTTGAAGTACTTCCTAAGGGGGCTGTTAGCCTGATGCGCAAAACACCAGGGGTCTCTAATGTCGATGACTATGTCTGGACGATAGTCTATAAGGACTCGTTCAAACCGCCACTCTCCGAACTTGTTAGTGGGTTTAGAAACAAATTCCTTATGCCGTGGGTCATTTGGCCTGACGTTGTTAGCGTACTGTGGCCATGGCTTAGGGTCCATAGCTAGTCCCTGGACTGTTACACCCATGGCGAACTCAGCTATGTCGTATCCTTGGCTATGTAACCTAGTTAGAATTTCGTTTCCGTACGTCCCAAAGCCAGAAGCGGCAGTTGAGGATTCATTACACAGAAGTATTTTCTTTTTTGCCATTTGCGTTCTTGATTTTTTGAACTGCGTTTTTGTAAATTTTACTTGCCCACTGAGGGGTGTAACCACCAAACTCTTCGGCAATCTTAGTGAAGGTATGGTTCTGCAACCTTCTTTCTACGACGAACCTCTCCTTGTGTGTGAGGTTTTCAGGTATAACTTCTTCTACATTTTCCTTGGTTGTAAAAGATTCGTCACCCGATAGACCCTGGTTGCGTTCACTGTATCGCTTCTCTTTGTTTATATGGCGCATGATTTCGCCTGAGATATAGTACCAAGAGTAGGTACTGAGAGCGCTGCCTTTGCTAGGGTCGTACTTGCGTATGGCTTTTAACAAACCAATCCTCCCAAGCTGGATGTAGTCATCCAACTCAAGAGGATTTCGTGGTCTGAAAGATTTCGCAATGTGTATCACCAAACCAATGTTGTCATTGATAAGGGAATTTTCTATATCACACTGGCCCACTAAAAGGGAATTTTCTTCTCGTTGCCAGCACTGGCAGTTTCAGTGGTTTCGGAGTGCTCAGAGCTACCTCCGTCGTCAAGGTTTCGCTTCCTAATGGTGGTAGGCTTAATGCGATTAGCCTTGATGAACACGTCAGTTCGCTTCTGCTCGTGCTTGTCTGTCCAGTCCTTGCTATCAAGTTGGCCTTCCACGAGGACAAGCTCACCCTTTTCTAGCGCCGCCACCTTTTCGGCTGAATAACCCCAGGCCGTGACACGAGCCCAAATTGTTTTGTCTACCCAGTCTCCGGTTTTCTTGTCCTTATAGCCATCGTTGATAGCCACGGAAAAGTTTGCAACCTTTGAGCTGCCAGCGTCACGAAGTTCAGGTTGGGCTCCAAGACGACCCCATACAGTTACGATATTGCACATATTCTAGTGCTCCCATAAAAAAAAATAATTACCAGGACGTTGTTGTCCTTGGTCTGATATATTAAGTGTAGACACGACCATGGTCTTTGTCAACTATAGCTGCTTAATTTTTTCCACAATAATCCCACCACGGTCACTTTTCTTACCGCTAATCAGGATGGTGTTGTCCTCAAAGAGGTAGCCGTTGAGTTCTTCCCAGCTATCAGGGAACACAACTACGTTCTCCATGGTGCCGCTGAGGTCAGAAACCTCTAGGAACGCCATGCTAGAGCCAGGATTCTTACCGTTCTTTGTCTTAACCTGTTTAACCCTGTCGATTTGACAGGAGATAATGATAGGTGTTCGTCTGAACCCATGGTTAAACTCTCTAATATTACAGTTGGCGTTGCCAATGTCTACCCCGTCCACAGCAGATGCCGTCAGAGCCACCCCTAGGAGCCTACGTTCCTCTTGGTTAATCCACTGAGGAGTGTCTCCAAGGTCGTGAGGAGGGCTCACAACAGCCTGTAGAAAGCCTCTCACTTTGTGAAGGCGAGGTTTAGTATGGCATACAGCATCTTTTCCTGAGCCTAAAGATATGATTAATTCTAACACATGCTCAAGACTCTCAACCTCATGCCTCGTTCTGACTGCCGCACTACCCTCGTAGTCCTTCAGAAGAAGTAGTCGTTCTACTTTGGGCTTCTCTGTTTTGCTTACCTTGCTGTAGATAAGGTATTCATACTCCATTCTACTGCGAGATACCTTCATGTAGTCCAAGGCACCCGATTTAATCATAGCTATGACCGCCGTCTTGGTAACCCTCTGAGACAGGAAGACAAGGAACTCTACCCATGTCCACTCACCTCTTCCTTTTCCTAGCATCTTCTCAATATGGCAGGTTTTGTCTACTACCTTATCAAATACGGAACCACCAATTCCCTTAATGTCTACAAACCCAAAGTAAATCTTCTGATTAATTATACGGAAGTGGTCGTTTAGGTTTCGGAAGTCTGGAGCATATACGTCAACATCGTGATTACGTGCGTCATTGACTAGCTCACGAATTTCATCTTGTGGCTTTTGCTTTTCCTTGGCGTAAAACAAGTAGGAAGTGTAGAAAACCTTAGGGAAGTGAGCCTTAGCATACGCAGCTAGATAGCCGTTCACAGCATAACACACAGCGTGAGACAGGTTGAAAGAGTACCGTTGGGACTTTTCAATCCATCCAAAAATTTGCTCAGCCTCTTCCTCTGTGACAATACCCACACTCCTACAGCCCTCCATAAACTCAAGCTTAACCTTCTGCATGACCTCGACTTTTTTCTTGCCGATAGCCTTACGAAGTACATCTGCCTGTTGAAGGTTGAATCCCGCAATATCCTTTGCTATTTGCATAGCGTTCTCTTGGTAAATCATCTGACCAAAAGTAGAACTAAGAGCGGCCTCAAGAGCTGGATGGTAGTAGCTTATCTCTTCCTTGCCGTTTTTACGGTCGATGTAGTGATTGGTAATAGACTTATCATCAATCATAGCCTCAGAACACCCAGGACGGATGATGGCAGACAATGCCGCAAGCTGTTCGATATTCTCAGGTTTAAGCTTAGAGGCGAGAGACTGACCTAGCCTACTCTCTAGCTGGAATACGCCTTTTGTTTTTCCTGATGAAATTAAATCCCATGTTCTAGTGCAGTCCAAAGGGACCACGTCTAGACTAGGATTAAATCTTAGCTTAGGGCGACCATTAACTTCACCGCTTGTCTCAAAGCAGCAGCCGCATCCTGGGTAAGTATAGGTCATTTATTTTTTCTTACTCTTCTTTAGGGCCTCGTGATATTCTTTAAACTTATCAACGCGCGAAGCGCAATGGCGACTTAGCGTTAAGAAACGAATAATCAACTCGGCACAGTCCTGAACATCCTTTAGGGCGTCGTGAGCGTTGGTAGCATCAATCTGAAAAAACTCACGCAACGTATCCACCTTGTAGTTAGCAGGCCCATAAGACAGCCCTTCAAACCAGTGGTACGCCATACGTTGAACGTCAGCCATGTCACAGTCACGAGGAAAGAACATGGTTTTGATATTGTATTTGTCATTTAGCTTATTGGCAATAGGAATGTCGAAGCCCCCAATGTTGGCTCCACCAGGAACAGGGGCGGTCCACATAGTGCCACCTGGATTAAACCTATTAACAAAATTAGAGAAGAGGCTCCACGTCACGTCTTGTGAGGGAGCCTCTCTCCATGAGGTAATGATAGCATCCGTAGTTGTCTTTTGAATCCTTGCGTGCCAGCCGATAGTCTCAAGACGCTCGTCCGTTAGGTAGTCATCAATCTTGTCAATTCCAGGCGGCTTCATCATTGTGTTAAATTCCGAACCAGGGATAACCTCTAGCTTAATCGGGTCGATAACACATGCAGCCACTTGTACCGGGTTGCAAGTCTCTGGCTTAGGACCATCTGTTTCAAAGTCAAATACGAAATACTTTCTTTTGTTCATTTTTTATCCTGTATTGAGTCGTAGTCAAAATCCTCTTCATCGTCTTCGTCTTCTTCAAGTGTAGGGTCTTCTACCTCTCTTGTCAAGGGGAAACCAAACAATTCTTCTACATCGTTGGTTGAATTCATCTGCTTGATAATATCTTCTGGGAATATGTCGCTGTCTACGGTCGGTTCGACACCCTTTGAGAGCGTAGTCTCAACCACGTCTATACCCTCAATCAGCTCTACCTTGGTCTTAGCTCCGAACAAGGCGTTGCCAGAGTGGCTAGTAGCATTGTATTCAGGGCAGCAGCCTGCCGTCTTCCAGTAAGTCTCAACTCGTTGATATTCAATGTCGTGTATTCTGAAAAATCCGTTCATTGGAACTTCTTTAAACATTAGCATAGTCATAATCAGTAGTCTCTCTTTCTTTTTTGGTGTCTTGGAGGATGTCTCCAAACTCTAAAATTTCTTGTATGCCCATAATCTTGTCCAACAAGGCGATGCCTAGAATGTCTAGCTTGACCATGCCTAAGGCTTCCAGGTCATTCATTTCCATTCCGGCTACGAGCATCTTCTTTTTAGTATCATACACCATAGGGCAGTACTCTTCAAGCGGTTCTGGTGAGATAATAACACCAGCAGCGTGCTTAGACTGGATGATTTTCGTCCCTTCCAACCGCATAGCTTGCTCAAAACGAGGCCCTAACTCGCCTGTCACGTTGCCGTTTTCATCAATGCCGACTCCCCACTCAGCAAAATCCGCTGGTTTTTCCTCTAAGGCGAAGCGAATTAAGGAAGAATCACCAGTTTCCTCCTTCATTTCCTGAAGTTCGCCCGCTACTTTGGCGGGGTCTGGAATTAATTTAGTGATACGATTAATGTCGTCGTTACTTAGGTCTGCATATGCCTTGAACACATCCTTTACCGCAGCACGACCTTGCATTGTCTGGTAGGTAATCATTTGGCTAACCTTGTCGTCGCCGTACCTGTCCTTAATGTGCTGAATTACTTCCTCTCGCTTAGCAACGGGAACGTCCATATCAATATCAGGTAGGGAGATATTATCCTCTGTATTTCTACCCTCGTTGTAGAACCTCTCAATCAGTAAACCATAAGGAATCGGGTCTACCTGTGTGATACCAATGAGGTAAGAGATAAGACAGCCTGCGGCTGACCCACGTCCAGGCCCAGCCAACCAACCCTTATCCCTAACGAAGTTAACAATGTCTTGACAGATTAGGAAGTACCCAGACAGGTCTGCCCCCTCAAAAATGTCAAGCTCTTTCTTAACTCTGTCAGCATACTCTTGGTGCTTATGCTCTGGAACCTTGTCCGCAATTAGATTGGCCCAACCCTCACGACATAGCTGCCGTAGGTATAGGTTGCTATCCATGCCGTTGGGGCAAGGAAAAGGAGGCAGGATGGGCTTCCTAGTAATTTTGAAGTCCTCAATCTTAGCATCAAGCTCCAGAGTGTTTGCCAGTTCTTCCTCAGTGTGTCCGTACTCTATCATTTCCTCGTACGAGGGGATGTGAAAGCGGTCTGAGTTGAAGAAGCAGTTAAGTTGAAACTCAGGCTTCTTACCGTTGCGTAGGTTGGTCCCCATACCACGACACAGAAGGATGTTCTGGTCGGGTGCTTGGTCCTGAGTCGCATAGTGAGCA
>Ga0209349_1000601_pt1 | contig 18114 bp, 19 predicted proteins | sample ETNvirnome_2_130_FD_184067 | JGI IMG/M metagenome (GOLD analysis project Ga0209349, IMG submission 184067) | Marine viral communities from the Pacific Ocean - ETNP_2_130 (SPAdes) (version 2) | ecosystem: Environmental > Aquatic > Marine > Oceanic | place: Pacific Ocean | collected 2013-06-22
CTGTTCGCACCGTTCTTGCAAGACGCTTCCAATCCACATCAGTCCCATCATCAAGTACCATATTAGAAAGATTAACATTGCCGAGGCAACAGTTCCCATAAGAGGGTAATGAAATCTCACCACAAGGGTTCGTTGAATCCAGCCTTTCAAAGTATGAAACATTAGTGTACCTATTTGCTAAGTCGATGTTATATATACCAGGATCGCCCGACTCAACAGAATTTTTCCAAATAATATTCCACAAATCTCTAGCTTTTATATCCTTTTTACAAACGACCTCAAAAGTATCCTTCCAATCTTTTTTGTAGAAATTATTAGCTCGCGTAAGGACATCCTCCTCATCCATACCTACAACACTAACAACCTCTTCACCATTACGAACTAGATCGTAGGAGTGATACTCTTTATTATTAAATGTAAAGAACCAGTCCTCCTCCAACTCTACAGCCTCAAGAAACCTGTCGGTAATAGCAACAGAGATGTTGAAATTGTTAAGCTCCCCCTTATCCAGTTTAACATGGAGAAATTCCATAAGGTCAGGATGAGTAACATTAAGAATGCCCATAAGAGCAGTTCGCCTATTTTTTCCCGCTCGTACATGTTCACCCACCTCATTGATCATCTTCAACACAGAGACCGAACCAGGGGCTGAGTGAAGAACGCTCCCTATGTGGTCTCCTTTCGGACGAATCTTTGAAACATTAAATCCGACACCTCCCCCCGCACAGGAGATTCTATACATATCTTGGACGGTCTTCCCGATAGAATCCACGCTGTCTTCTGGGTTAATGACATAGCAATTAAGCAAGTTATGATGACCCCTATTACGACCAGCACCATAAATAATCCTCCCGCCAGGGATAAAGTCTCCAGAACCGATAGCTTCATAGAAGTATTTTTCAATTTTTTCTTTCTCCTCATCTCTCTCTGCGGATGCTACTGTTTTAGCAATAACCTTAGCCCGTTCAGCCCACTTAGTTTCTCCAGGATATGCGTATCGAGATTCAAAAATTTCCTGACCAAGTTCGTTTAGGGTTGCGTTTGCCATATTATTTTCCTGTTATTTTAGAGATTCCTTTAGACTTTATCATAGTGATAGTCTTAGCGTTGTCCATTAAAGATTTAAGATAATTATTATGCGTAATTACGAACAAAGTCTTATCTTTCTTCAATTCTGACAAGAGTATATAGAGTCCCTCCAACCCCTCTTGGTCAAGATTCTCAGCAACTTCATCGAAAAACATTAGGTTAGATTTCTGGTTGTGTGAAATCTTCAAAAGTTCCTGCAACCCCAGCATGACAGACAAACTAATCTTCCTCTTCTCCCCTCCAGACAGGGACATGTAATGAATAGGTTTCTTATTATGCGTGATCGTCTCCTTTAAACTCTCATCGAACTCAATAAAAAACTTGCCTTGTGAGAGATGAGATAAGTAGAAGTTTACTTTAGAATTAAAATACTCTAATACATTTTTAATAATATATTTAACTATACCTGATTCAGAAAATGCTTTCTCCCAAAAGCGCATGATCTCGTACTTGCTGTTGAACTCTTGCTTAACATCATGGGCTTCTTGGATCTTACCAAGAGTGTCAGTCTTAATATCCTCAAAGGTTTCAGACTCCTTCCTAAGCTGGTTGTACTCAATAATTTTATGATATTCAATAGAAGTAATAGGGACTTCTTTTATTCTGTCATTGTACTTAGTTTTATCCTCTTCATGTTCAATAATATGACCCCTACATTCTTCTATCTCTAATGCAACTCTTTTAGGATGAAAGGGGGCATCAACAGACTGGCCGCACTTATCACAATATTGATGCTGCTCTGGGTTTTCTAACTTAAACTTTAGGTATGCAATTCTATCTTCTAATACACCAATATCCTTATTGGCAGAAGCTATACTCCACTCAGCAGAACTATTATCATTCTCTAGATGTATAACCTCAGAAAGAGATAGCGACAAGATAGACTCATCGTATTTCCCTTCTACATTTTTACGAAGCTTAGAGAGAGAAGCAATCTTTTTATCATAAGACTTTATACTCTTCTCATGCTCCTGAATAATAGCATCCTGTTTTCTAACTGTCTGTGAGTATACAGACTTTAGCTGTTTAACCGACTCTCTCAACGAAAAAAGATCATCCAAGTTCAGGAAATTCTTAATGATCGTTCTCTTATCCTCAGGCGTAGCATTAATAAACTCAATGTTATTCTGCTGGCCGAATACTGTGGATGCTAAGAATACTTTATAATTGGTTTGAAGAAGCTCGTCGATAAATGCCTGTGTATTTTGGGCGTTGTCTCTAGTAAGCTCCTTATCCCCCTTGTACAGCTTTAGGAAGACAGGCTTTCTACTCCTTTCAATTACAATATCATCGTTAATTGTAATCTTTACCGAACACTTTTTCCTCTCCTTGTTATTTATCAATGCCTCTTCAGTAGACTTACGGATAGTCTTCCCAAACAAACCCCAAACAACAGCTTCAACTAGAACACTTTTGCCTGATCCGTTTGAACCTCCAGTGTCTCTATTCTTTCCCTCAATTAATACTATACCTTTATACTTATCAAAGCGTAACTTTACATTTTTGATAGAGTAAAAGTTATTGATTTCTATCTTGTTGATTTTCATGAATAAGTTTTAATCCAGAGAGGAGATCTTCTTTATTAATTTTTGTTTTGCTTGAGTTAATATAGTAATCAATTAACTCATCATTAAGAGCAGTTGTAAATACTCTACCATCCGTTTCAAATTCTTCCTTATCATCCAACAAAGGCTTGTACTTAACTTCTATAGACCCTACCTGTAACTTGTCACACAGGTCTGCAATCCTATCCTGGTCTTCATCAATACTATTGATGTTAATTCGTAGTAAAGTAAAGAAGGTATTATTCCCCTCGTCATTAATCCAATCAAGATTATCTTCTACCTTGTCATAGTCTACAACTAAATGTCTTGGTCCTCTTTGGTTGGGTACTTTGTCCATCCCACTTTCGTCCAGTAACCCGTAGTAACAGTCTTTTCCTGCTTCTCCGAAGTTGGTGGAGTAGGGAGTTCCGATGACGGATACAGCTTCGTTCTTACCTTCTTTATGAATATGCCCAAGAATCGTTGGGTTTCTAAAATCGGATAGAGACAGGCTAAAATCAGCATCCCCAGCAGAGTTAAGCACCCCATAATAACCAAAGTGCCCGAACACAGTATAACCCCTAGGAGCATTGAGAAGCTCTCTTTTAATTTTTGTTTCATCTTCATAGTGTGGAATAAATACCCATTTGTTTTTGTGATCTATCCAAGTGTGAGTAATAACTTTCACCTTTGGACTTTGAAAAAGACTTAACGCTGTAGTACCATCGTCAGCTTTATTTATACTATCGTGATTCCCTCTTAAAATAAAAATATTTTTAGTCTTACTAACCTCATCAAACAACTCTTTTAATGCTAGTAATACTGTTGGTCTAGGGTTTCTATGCATCATAAGGTCCCCCAGAAAAATAACCTTATCACAATTAGGGTTCTCTTTACAAATTTCTAGTACAGACTGTTTCTGAGCAGCCAGTAACCCCCTTGGTTTGTTATCGAAATGTAAATCCCCAATTACTAATGTCTTTACCATTTTTTTATTGGACACTTTTCAGTATCCATCTTAGTTTTATACTTTAAAACACAACCACAAAGAGAACAGAGGTTAGAAGAGTTGTGTTCACATTTCATACAGATATTCATCCGTTGTTCAGCAGTTAGAGAAACCCTACAGCCCCCAATACACCAGCAATATAGTGCTTTTATAAATCTAAATATTTTCTCCATTAGCACATAAGGCTTTCCAACTTACAGGAAACAGTGATTCCATGATTGTTCCAATCGCTTTCGCAAATTCTTGTGTCTCCTGTTGAGTATGCTCTTCAGTCCTCAGTTTATATAGGTGATGCCACCCAAGAAGGGTTCCTGTTGTAACTGTAGTAGTGAACATTGCCTGGGGTAGGACCATCCTAGCTTGTTCAGGACACACTCCAAGCTCAAGTAACCTCTCATAAACTTCTGCTATTTGGCAATACAAATCATCAACTTTCTCATCTACAATAATAGAATCCTCAGTAGGCAACCTATCTTTACTGCTTCCCTGCTTTACATTATCAGCCCTTGGCCTCCACTCATCCGTTGTAGGGTAATGAAACTCTGGGTCTGAATCAATATATCTACGAGATACCTCGCTCCAAGAGAACCCTACCTGATGTTTACCTAGCTGACGCAGTACGAATAAAGGCGCGACGATGCGTAAAGTACATACAGGATGACGGAAAGGCAGTAGATGTCCATGCTCTGCCAGATAGTTGATAAGTTTTGTATCTGTTTTGTGATCAAATATTTCATGTGTCTTATCAAAAGAACACCTCGCTGAATTTACAACAAGCAAATCACCATTACAGGTGTTGCTCATAAGCTCTACTGAGCCCTTGTGCAATATATGTTTTACTTCCAAAAGGTCCACCACTTACTAGGGTTAAGATAATGTCTAGCTCGTTTTAATTTTTGTACATCATCATTAAAGCCACCCAAACCCCTGTTACAAGAATGACATAACCAACCTCTGAACTGTGCGGTTTTATGATCATGATCTAATACCCACGAACCAATCCTAACACCCCCTAAACCCCTCACCTCTTCTTCATTTCTTAAACAAATAGGACAAACATGATCGGCAGGAGCAACTCCGTACTTCTTTTTTAATTCTCTTCGCTCTTTATTAAGTCTATTGGTACACTTCTTGCACTCTGGTCTTAGGAAATTAGCTCCGCTATGTCTACCGAACGCTGAGTCGTCAAGGTCTTGTAAGCATTTATTACATTGTTTCATAGAATAGGAATCCCATTATCAAAAGTTACTTCTTTACCATCTCCAAAGGACTTACCGACCTCTGCATCAATAGCAAGAGGTACATCAAAATGAATATTAAAAATTTCCTTGATCAGCGGGTAGTTGACCATCTCATCATAGAGGATCGTAAGCGTTTCTTTCACCTCTTCTTGAGGACATACAATTTCAATCGAGTCATGTACCGTAGCTACAGGTTTAGCTTGCAGTCCAGCAGCCTCAAACCTTCTGGATGCTCCTAGAAGAGAGGTAAGAAGTATGTCAGAGGCTGCACTTTGGATAGTAAAGTTCAGTCCCTGCCTCAACGCTCTGTTAATGACCGAGCGATCCCTACTCACCACATCAGGCAGGTTACGTTTGCGACCAAAGATAGTGTAAGCATACCCATTAGTTTTAATAAAGTTGTTAACGAAGTCCATGTATTCAAAGATTCCTGGGTACACATTCTCATAATCTTTAATAATCCTCTCGGCTCTCCGCATAGGAATGCCCATCGTCTCACTTAAATTGAATGCACCTCCCCCGTATACAATAAGAAAGGAAACAGTCTTGGCAATTTGCCTCTCAGTCTTACTAATTTTTTCTTTATTGAACAGAAGCTTTGCAGTGTAGGTATGAAGATCAGCACCTTGATTGAAAGCTAATTGCATATTCCCTTCCTTGGCAATATGAGACAGGACTCGTAGCTCCATTGCTGCATAATCAGCAGCAATAAACGCCCAGTCGTCAGGGGCTCTGAAAAGGCTCCTGATGTTGTTTTTAGTTTCTCGGGGTAGTGTGTGGAAGGACACTCCCATTGCCTTCTGAGCGTTGTACGCAGCGCATGAGAGCCTCCCAGTTGCAGTACCATCAAAGCGGAAGTCTACAAAGACTTTATTGCGCTCATTATAAGCAATAGCATTCTTTGTTCCATCAATATAAGTCTTGGTTAGCTTCTCAGATTTACGAAGATCTAGCAACCCTTTCAGGAATTTCTTAGCTTCCACCAAATCTTCTGTGGTCTTTGACGCAACAACAGACTTGCTTACCTTTTTCCCTTCGTCTCTATGCTGCCATTTACCCACGGCTTTCTAACTCCGTATCAATATGTTCAAGAAGTAGTTTAAGAGTAGGTGCAGAGACCGAAGGTTTTCCTTTGGCTGTTTTGTCAGGAGGATAAAGTTCCATACCACCTTCCCTGGTGTAAAGGATTTCAATTAAATCATTGTTGGAGGATAAATTATCAGTCTTCGTAACACTCTTACAAGTGTATAGAAAATCCTCCTCGTCCATATTAGTAGATCGCAACTGCTTACCTACAGAATCTAGCGTGGACAAGTCTACATCCAACCCATTATACTCCATCTCTGCGAAAGTTTCAAGAGAAGGCATAACAACATTCTCAATAAGTTTCATAACAGGTTGTCCATCTAACCTTTCCATGATAAGGTCGAAGAGCTTAAGGGTAAAGTAGGTATCCATCGCATTGCCTTCACAGCAATCAGATAGATCCATGTTCGCCCAATCAAATTTACTGGGGTTATCAATTGTTAACATTAGAGATCCTCCAACTCATTGGCGAAATACAGTTTAGTTAAGTCCATCAAACTCTTGGGCATGTTCTCATCCAGAAGGTGGTGCATGATCTTAGTGTCCCAGACATTCTTAGTATAGATTCCATAGTTAAGCAAGAACTTGAGATCGAACTTAGCATTGTGAAAGACCTTCCTATTCTTAGGATTCTCTAAGATGCGGCGAAGAAGAACCCACACCTTAGCATAGTGTGGTTCTCCCTTTCGGAAAGGACTATCTTTATGATCCAAAGGAAGCACCCAAGTCTGCTCTTTAGAAGTAATAGAGATTGTCATAATACTATCCTTCAAAAAATTCAGACCTGTGGTTTCTGTGTCAACTGCTATCGTTTCATAGGAGTCCCATAGCTTCTTTGCTAATGCCTCGACCTCTTCGATCTGCGTGAGGACTTTATAGGTAAAGTTCCCTTTAACTCTTTTGCCAAGTACATATTTTTCATATGCATTTTGGATGTCTGTTTTGAACAGGATTGTGTGGCGAGGCTCCTTAATACAGGAGTAAGGATGAAAAATAGGCACAACGATGCAGCGATGCCCTCCAGTAGTGATATATTCATAAGATTTTCCTCTCTTGTTTGTGATGCCACTCTTCTTGATCAGCATCTTCATGGCTAAGTTCCCACAAGGGAACACTAGTTTAGGCTTTACCTTATCTATGGTAGCCTCTAGATGGACGCGACATAATTTCATGTTGTCTGGGGTCATGTCTGCCTCTTTAACAGAGGGACACTTGACAGACGCAGCTAACCTATAACTTTCTTTGTAACACTCATCAATGAGAGACACCTCTGCCTTAGAGAATGGTGCAATGGTTCCCAACCTATAGTTAAGGGAATCAGACAGAAATAAGACAGGTGCTTCTCCAAAATCCTCATAATCCATAACCGAATGGCATGGTTTACTTTTCTCCAGAATGGAACACCCCTCACATAAAGGATTATCCCCATGAGTTTTGTGTCCTGCGTACAACTTATCGAGATCGAACATGGCTATAATAGGGTATGAATAATCATTACATAGACAACAAGAGATTTGAAGAGATCATCCTATTATACCAGCAAGACCCAGAAACTTACGAGGATGATCTAGTTTCTTTATTTGATCTGCTAATCACCAACATAATCGAGTCTTTTAGATTCAAAGTAGACCCCGATGATGCGAAACAAGAATGCTTTGCCTTGGTTCTTAAGACAGTAAAGAACTTTAAGCCACGCAAAGGGACAGCCTTTAACTATTTTACAACCATCATAGTTAACAATCTAAAACTGCTGTACACTAGGAACAAAAAATACAATCAGAAAATAGAAAACTATATTGAAAGAAAGAAGGATGATTTTATTTAATCCTAAGGTTCTTCATCACCATAGAAAGGTAATCCTCTGAATGAATCCCTCTTTTGTTTAGGCGTACAAGATGAGGAAGCTTCGTTGTGTTATATATAACAAAGCTGTGGGGCATACGAAAGCTGTCCACGATGTAAAGGGGCTGTCCTTGCTCAACATCTTTATACTTTTCTCTGAGCTTGGACAACAAAACATTAGAGTGCTTGTCCCACAAAGAAATAAATAGAATATTGATAGGAGACCTATCTCTCTTGTAAGTTCGAATGATCTTATTAAGATCGTTTTCCTTTTTAAGGAAATGTAATTTGTACATTACTCTTCGTATTTTTGAGGACTATCGGACGGGAGACCAGAAAGATCATGCTCAATCACTGCTGATTCTGCTAACCTAACCTCACCATCCTCATTCTCAATGACAGTAATGCCAGACGCAGCGAGTTCCTCTTTGTTCTCTGAGGCGTACTTCTGTACCATATCAGAAAGCTGTTGGTTAAGTGTCTCAATACCTGTTACGAAGACTGTCTTAATAAAAGCCTCGTCCGTAATTTCTTGAGGTTTGCATACATCTGCAAAGTTCTTGTAGGCTATTGCCTCATCTTTCGAAAGTTTAACTTGTAATTTCATACGATTTCTACTCCGCTCATCTATACGGATTCTCCATTTATTGACATCTAGCTTAATACTTGTTTGCTCGGGATCCATTTAACTATTATAGTATAGGTAATAAATTATGGAAGACAATTACGATTTTTCTGCGTTGAAAAAAAAGAAGAGGGTAAACAGCAGGGCTAAAGGCTCTACCTTTGAGAGGTCCATAGCCAAGACACTTAATGATAGATTCAACACCACAGAATTTTCAAGAACTCCTGGGTCTGGTGCGTTCGCCACCACACACTCTCTTCCTGACCACCTTAAAATTTATGGGGACTTGATCACACCACTAAACTTTAAGTATTGTATAGAATGCAAGAAAGGATACAATAAAGAAAACTTATATAGTATATATAATTATAGTTCAGACACCTGGAAATTTATAGAACAATGTGAAAAAGATTCGGAAAAATGCCAGAAGACACCAATGGTAATATTTAAACAAGATAGACAAAAAACCCTGGCTATAGTCCCCTATAATAGTTTATATAAATCTAATAACTACATAGAAATACATAAAGAAGAAAAAACATACAGAATATATCTATTTGATGATCTTCTTAAAGAGCCTGACTACTTTTGGTTTGATTAATCAAGGTCTCAAGTAATCTCATCTGTCCCACCATGTATTGATGTAGGGTACTGTTGTTTAAAGAACCTTTTACTGGTCCGTCGAAAGATCTTCCCATTTTTTCCGCACTCTTTACAGGAATATTCACATCGGTTCGTGTTTCAACCCCTTCAGCAGAATATGTTCTCTCAAACCCAAGTTTACAAACAAGTCCATCAACCAGGATATGTAGTGAACTTCCCTTAAAATCAAAACTAACATCGGCATTTGGATCTGCCATCTTCTGGAATACTTCATTGTGTCGGTAAACAAGGGATCTATTTTCATCATGAGAGGTTATGTTAGTAACTATATCTCTATAGTTTCCTCCAGTCATGATTGCATTTCTAATAATCCAATCTTTTGCAGCTTGTTGTTTAACGGGATCGGAATCATCTTCAACAGCCTCTTGGACCCTTTTAATTCTAGCTTGTCTACCAATATATTCTGCTGCTTGTTGGCGAGTGGCTGCATTTTTTGGATCATATGCTGTGCCATCAGGCCCATAAAACACTCTACCAAGTTCAGTTTCTGTTCGCCCAGCATATGATAAACTTCCTATTGTAATATTACCCAACGCAGTATAGACTTGCTCAGGTTGCGTAGTTTTTATTTTACCGGCATAAACATAAGTATTACCGTCATTAATCGTAGTTTCTAACTTACTTACATCAGATTCTAATTGTTCTTCAAACTCTAAGAATGCGTCCCATCTCTCCTTCCCCTCCCCTGTAGTAATATCACCAAACTGTAGCTCGTCTGCCCATTCGGTAAAACCCTCTTGGAACTTAGGATCATCAGCCGCTGTTGGGCCAAGCTCGCCACGAATAGACGCTCTTCTTCTTACTGTAGTATTATATTCTCCACATTTAACATCATCTTTAATCGCACCTATTTTATCCTTTTGACCAATCCCAAGTTCAAAAGCATACTTAGGATCTTCACTTGGCGTAAGTGCTTTTTCTGGGTCCAACCCTAGTAGCTTACACGCTTCTACAGCCCTATCGTAGTTCTCTTTCTTGTAGTAAAAAACGGTATCACTCCTCGCTCCCGACCCCCCTGCTTTACTTAAATCTCCAGCAGAGTCAGCACCCATAGCTTTAACAAAAGCCATGTGTCTTCGTATAGTCATCAAGGTATATCTAACTAAGGGTTCGCCTCCATCTGTTTGAGCTAATTGAGCTTGTTCCATAAGGATTGCTTCTTCACTATCTGCGTCGAAAGTTTTAGCTACATCCTCTTCCCCCACTTTTCCTCTGGCATACTCGATAAGGTCTAGTCCTTTTCCACTAATATACTCAGCTAGACCCTTTAAAGCCTCTCTAATTTTCTTTGGATCGTTACCAGCCGCATTAAGAGCTACCGCAGCAACCATACATTTCTCATCAACAGTCCCCCTAACTTGATTTAAACCCTTGTTATTTGGTGCAGATGGTCCCCTCATTTGCTTTTCTTTAAAATCAGGGCATCGTTTTTTAAGAGCCTCTAAAGCGTCAATTTGTAAATCATTTTTGGTATTAATTACCACCCCTGTTTCTTGGGTATCACCAAAAATCATGAGCTTATCACCGTATATACCAACTTTTTGATCAACTGTATCACAATCTCCCTCACCTGTCAAAAATTCCATAAACTCTCTATGATTTATTGAAACTTCAACTAGTAATCCAGGGGGTATTTGTTCAGACTCACCATCTACACCTATGGCCTGACCGTTAGCTAATTTATAACCCCAGGCTGCGTTCCCCTGCCCTGTTGCAAACATTCCAGGAAACTCACAATACTTTGGCTTAGGTTTAGTTGTTACACTAAGACAAAAATCCTTTATATCTTTAAAAGTTGCTTGTATAGCATCTACACCCGCTTTAATATTATTTGGAGCTTCCAGATCAACATTGTATACAGGTTCTCCTGTTTCCTCATCTATCCTTTCTAAGAAAACCGCACCTGCATTTTCTCCTAGGTCTTCCCATCGCTTTTGTTCTGCTTCTGCTTCTTGTTGGGCAATCTCCGCATCTTGTTCTAAAGAATCCCTTGCGGTCTGGCTTAGATCGGATTCTCCTGATAGCTTTTTAACAAACTCGTCGTATGCTTCTTGATTTCTCTCAAGTCTTGGTGCATTACTAGTTCCTACATTCTTCTCAATAGAAAGAATACCTCCTTGGGGACCTAATCCCTGAACTCCAACTGCGCCAGTGTTTACATTCTTATAGATTATCATGTTGGTAGGTTCCCCTACAACATTGGTTACTTTTAGTCCTTTGGTGGCGATCTTCTCTGATGGGATCTCAGGAGCATCTGCAATGGCAGCATCTGCTGCTTCTTGAGCTTTGGCAGTCGTGGCTGCGTCCGTGGTAGGCTCTTTTTTCCCATCATCAGGTTTGACTTTTGGGGTATCCGCTTCTAAGATATAAGTAAGTTTAAATGTACGCTTCTTAAGCTTTTCGTAGCTCTCCATTAGGTCTGAGAAGTAATCCATAGTATATTATAGCCAAGTTAAACAGGCTCAGTCTGCTTTTAACCACAGACTGAGCCATAGATACCTAAACATCACCTCCCTAGTTAAGATGGGTTAGCGTAGTTATAAACATTCATGAAATCATACTTGAAGTTCACAGTCAGTTGATGGAATTGGTTTTGAGTATAGTTAAACTCTGAAGCAGACCATGAGGTTGGGTAAACCCCATAAAGCTCTACAGTAGAGTGAGGAGTCATCGTGTTATCAAGCATGACGATCTCCACTTTATCAGCTTTAAAAGTCTGTCCAGCAGTGCCTCCAGGCTGTGCGCTCTTAGTCATCTCACCAGTGATAGGATCGTAGGTGTGACGGAAGTAGCGGTACAGATCAGAAGCAGTCTCACGAAGATAGAGGTTGTCGAAGTCCACACTAAGCTCACCAGGAGTGGTCTTACCAGGGTAGAAAACCTTATCGTTGATACGATCAACAGCAATCGCTTCGTTCTTCATTTCCAACCCACCAACTTTCTTGGCAGCCAGAGTGAGATCAGCTTGGTTCGTCACATCTTCAGGAAGCCCAAAGAAGTGAATCTCAAATTGATATGCCCTTACCGAATCAAGATCAGTTGAAATGGTGGGGAGACCCTGACCAGGGGTGAACTTACGGTCATACTTAGTCTTGTAATAAGATGTTGCCATTATTTAATTTCCTTAGAGAGAACCTAACTGAGCCGATTGGTTGGTCAGGTTGATTTCGAAGATGAGGATCTCGGCAGTCTTGGTAGGCTTAATGAGAACCTTAGTCCAAAGTTCATTGCGATCAATTCTAACAGGAGTGTTAGTAGTTTCATCACAAACAACACGGAACTCGGTGATGCCTCTTCTTCTACGGATATCATCGAGGAAGGGGTTAAGAACACCTTCGATTTGTGACCAAGTGAACTCATCGTTAGGCTCGAAAACAAATCGCTGGGTCGCTGCAAGGATAACCTTGCGAATGTAGATCATAAGTCTGCGGATATTAATTCTATCCAAAGCAGTTGCAGATCTTTGAGTAGTTCTTTGACCAAAGATGGTGATACCTTGTTGCGGGAAGGAAACGATTGGGTTAACAACATTGCCTCCACTGTAGAGACTGTCTCTATCACCTTGGTTCAGTTTGACTTCCACCTCGGTAGGCTTCGTGAGACGACCTCTACGGTATCCCGCAGGAGCAAACCAGCTATCAGCCACAGCGTCTGTGAAAGCCATCTGACGGGCTCCGAAGACCGCAGGATCGTACCAGCGATCTTTGCCGTCGAAGGTGCTGAACACCTTCACCCAAGGCCAGTAGATAGCAGCATAAGAACTATTAATTGCCGCAGTTCTAGACCCACCAGTAGAGGAAGATTTACCGTTACTCCAATCAATAGCATCCTGAACCGTTCCCACTGCAACAGGAGGCGAGACAAGAGCAAGGAAGTTTTGAGTAGTTTCCGCTAACGTGATAAGGTTATTCTGAACCGATTGGTTTTGAACTCCTGGGACCAAAGCAATTCCAATGTTAAGAGTCGGGTCATCAAGAGATTGCATACCAGTCTTAGGCTCAACAGAAGCATCTCCAATCAAGGCAGTTGCGTTAGCACTGTCAGATCCTGTGCCGTTATCTCCACCAGCCATACTGGTAGCTGTCGCAGGAACAAGCTTGTTCCATCTAGAGGCAGCAGTAGAGACTCTGGATTGCGAGACGGGGGATTCTGTTCCATCCCCTGTGGGTTCTGCCCATTGATAATCTACTTGGAATTCAGTTGTACCCATCAAAGTACTTAAAAGATCGGAATAATTCGTTAGTTCGGTTGCGGTAGCATCAGCATCATCCTTAACCAAATTACCTTTAATAATATCAGAGGTAACATTAGTCTCGCCAGTGTTAATAACATTTTCAACAAAAGCACCTGAGCCAACAAAACTACACTTGAAAGTTTCTGCTGTAGTACCATCTTGATTAACATTAACATTAAAGTTTTGTGACCCTAGATCCGCAGCAGTAATGCTGTTACCACTTGTATTGCCATCCGTCCTAGTTCCAGCATTGTAACCCGCTCCAGGATGTAAAGACTCCACTTTATAGGCAGCGGAATTCGTTCCTGTGGTAAGAATACTTCCACCGTAAACCCTTACAGCAGAAGCATAAAGACCAGAAACACCATAAGCCGTTGTTCCACTTGCAGGGGTAGTTGCCATTAAGGCAGAAACGCCACCATTAGTAGCACCAATAGTTGTTGGAGCGAAGGAAGTACCACTACAAGCAGAAACACCAATAGAAGCACCAGAACCAGCAAAGCTTCCGACAATAGCACCAGAAAGACCTAAACCAGTAGCATCAGCACCAGCAGCCCCATCAAAGAAACAACCAATCTTATCAGCATCTAAGCCACCACCGACAATTTTGCGAATTGCCTCAGCTTGGCTAGTAGCAGTACTCGCAGGAATACTAAAGTCCTTACCTTGGCTGGAGTTGTCAGGATACTGAGCCGTTCCTGCGTTATCATAAACTTGAATTCTTAAAGTAAGAGGTGTTCCAACTCCAAAACCTTCCCCAGCAGCATAAGCAGCACCACCAGAAACTATAACAGCAGGGCAAGAACCAATACCCATAGTAGCAGACGCATCAGCAGCCGAACTACCTGCGGCTCTTACGAAGTACATGCTGTTGGTTTGCTCTAAAATTTCTAGTGCGCCTTCAAGAGCTTGACCACTAATGGATTCACTTGGAGAACCAAAAGTACTAATAAGGTTATTTTGGCTAGTGATTAAGGTAGCCTTGTTCGTGGGACCCTTACTAGCAAACCCGACGATACCAACAATAGAGGTATTAATTGACGGGGCGTATTCTGAAATATCTTTCTCAATGGTGTATACACCAGGGCTTACATAATTTACCATTTAATTTCTCCTAAGCGTTAGAAATCTTAAAGATCCTACGTCGATGTAGGGTTTTGATTTGTTCTGTGATGTAGCTCTCGGGAACTACAAGGCTTTCCCCTGGCTGCATACTCCTCTCCTTACATCCTTTTTCTGTACTGAAGTAGACGGTGAGGCACTGAAGACTATCATTTTTTACAACTTTCATAACTAATTCCTTCCTTTATTATGTACTACAGGCAGACCCTTTTTATGAAAACTTTTTACCCACATTCTGTATTCACTGCTACTGTAAGAGTGGGGGCACTATTCTTCTCATCTTTCTCTGTTGCAGTATTGTAAATATCGGCATAAATACCAAACGCATATTGTATATTACTAGTATAGTACAGATCTGTATACTGGAAAGTGCCTGAGAAAGTCTCTCCTGGATCTAAAGATCCTATAGATTGTTGTGCGACTAGCTCAACATCAGGATAAAATTCAAGAGAATCCATTGTTAGTATGGCTTGATCAGGTGCGTCAGTTCCATTTAAGAATCGCCAAAAACCTACTACAAATGGTTGGGCTGTATCATTCCCACTATTCACAACGGTATAAGAGTAGGTTGGTGCAGGGGGAGGAGGGGGTGCGGGTGGAGCAGGGCCTGTTCCATCATAACAATAATTCATCGCTGCTTGCATATTAGTAGGAGGATAATGTCCTTGCCCAGAAGCAAAAAGCTCTGTTAAATTAACAGAAAAGCTTTGCATCCTGATGTCTGGGTTAGGAGCATCTGCTGTATCTCCCGTATCAACCGAAAATCCAGTACCTGCGACAACCTTAGACTGCCCTGCTCTTGTCATTGCTGCCGCATGAGGGCTTAATCCGTGAGTACTTATTGCATCGAAAGGAAGAGAAACCTTATCTCCTTCTACAAACACACTTTGAGATCCTGGGCCTATAATCAATCCACCAGCAGTGTCTGTTTGGACTCGGCATACACCTTTGCCTTCAATACTTACTCTGCTACTCCCTGTTTGGAAATCTCCACAGGTTGCGGCAGTAGTGGCTACACAAATAGGATCAGCCATTAACTAGTCTCCACTTTAAATTCTTCAATCTTACCAGTCGAAGTGTAAAGAAACTTAGGACTAGGGATGTATGTTCTTAAGACTATGTTCAGAGTTTTCTTAAGAACCCTATCAGCCTTGTCTGCTACTGCAACCTGACCCACATCGTCCTCAGAGTCTAAGTATGCTTTGGCTAGTGTGGAGAACTCTGTTGGAACCTGCATTTCAGGATTAAACTTTAATCTAATCTGTTCAAGAATTTGATCCATGTCGGACATATACTTAGTCCAGATATTTAATTGATACTTAACATTCACTGCCCTAGGGGCTAGACTAAGAACTCTGAAAGCTCTATTCTTTTCTGCATCCCAGTAGCTCTCGTTAACTAAAAGACTTTCAGTTTTCTGTCGAGCAGTATCATTGTCTGAAGTTGTTTGACCTATAGAAATGATCGGAAGAATAATATTATTTTCTTGCTTCAACTTGGCAATAGCTCTCTCAGCATTAGCATGGATACACATGATACTATTAAACTTCTCCTCTGAATCAATATATCCTACATCGTTAAAGGATGCGATCATAGAGCGTAGAGATTCTCTGTAAACAAAAGAGATATTATTCTTAGCTTGAGTCATTTTGTAAATTACTTTACGCACATCTCCTTCCCTAGTATCCCATCTGTCATTCCTACTTGTAAATGTGGAGGCATCCCAAGTAGTTAGAACAGTATCAGGCATTGTTACTGTGTTAAATGAGGTTGCTTGAGAGGGTATTAAAAAATTTAGGGGCTTGTTATAGGATCCATCTCCTGCTGGGGTAAACCCTGTTTCATCATTGGTCATACTATGAGAACCAACAGGGAAAGTGTAATACCCACCAAGAGAAGCATTAAAGGTAGGTTCTCCAGAAACCCGCAAGGTCCAGATTAATCCAGCATCAACGCCAGTAATAGCCTGTAAAGCAATTAAAGAATCCTGTTGTATAGCCTTTAACTCATCTAAACGAGAAACTCCCGCATAATCGGTAGTAGAAATCCAAAGATTTGCTACTGTCCCTACTGCGGTACTCTGTGTATCAGTGGTTAAACCTCCTAATGCAATATTTCCTTCTGCTAAGGACTTCCACTTCCACTCTGCAAGTTTAGTACTCATCGTCTATACCTGCATACCCCCCAAGTTCATCGCTGACCTGGGTAAGAGGGGTGTCCTGAACATCAGGAGCATCACGGAGGAGTTTAGCAGAGCATACTAAGTGGTACACACCATACGATTCAAAGCTATCCTCAACAACTTCGAAAATTTCATACCTTTGATCTTGGAAAAAAGGCTTAATAACATCTCCAGGGATCACAGACCTACCAAGCTTCCTTTCAATGTAGCTCTTGTTGAAAGTAAAGAGTTGATCATTGGTTAACTCAATACCAAACTGGGTAAGCTCCTCACTCATGGAGATTGGGTCGTAGTGCCCGTGAACCGTAAGTGCTTGTTTGGCTACAGGCTTGTTACGAGACTCCATGTAAACAGGATCATAGTCAGCAGACTGATAGTACTTGTAGAAAGAGAACTTAGAACCAGCAAGACGAATCATCTCATCATCAACCAAGTTGAAGAGGTTAATATCTGGATTCTCCTGATCGAAGAGGTTAAGAAGACTCTCTCCCTCATCAAGGTCAGGAAGCTCAGGTAGCCTCGTCGTCGCTTTGTAGTTCTTCTTTGCCATTTATTTATTTCTGGGGGATGTTCCTGTTTTAGGTCCTGGATGGCTCCGATCCGTACACTCCCTTGCCTCTTGTGTCTCCTGTCGGCTTTTCGCCTTTCGCCTTTGCCGCTGCATCTCGCGCCTTCTTCTGTGCAAGAAGATGCCCAGCAGAGGGATTCGCCCCAGGAATTTTAGCCTGAGTCCTAGCCGCTTCATCGCCTACATCTTTCTGAACTTGCGGATCAACTCCTCCACGCCCAGGCTTTGCGGCTGCTACATCAGAAGCTGAAACCTTCTCATATCTTTTCTGAACTGGGGAAAGATCTCGTCCCGCCTTTTCCATTAATGCTTTAATATATTTATTCATAATTTTTCCTTCTGTTGTTTGTGATTCTTCAGGGGGGTTAGGTTCAGGTTTAGGTGCTTCAGGTTTAGGTGCTTCAGGTTTAGGTGCTTCAGGTTTGGGGGCTTTCTTCTTCTTCTTAGGGAGCGGTGTAGGTGGTGTCCAACCTCCAACGGGTCGGCCCCCATGTGGACTGCTACCATATCTCCCCCCTCTTCTAGAATCTTCCTTTAAATCATCATCCGAAGCGGCTTGTTGACCAAGTTCGGCACCCTTCTGTGCTGTGTCATCACCAGTAGCTACACCTTCTGGACCAGCTTGTACCCGTCCTGCTAACTTCTTCTTAGCCATGCCAACTGCTTTTTTCTTTGCAAATTTTGAGGCAAGTGTTTTGCCCACTTTTGCAGCACCAGCCCCAAGCTTTGCAAGGACAAGAGGAAGAGCCTCATCAACCCTGTAACCCATAGCTTCAGCTAAGTACAAGCCCATCCTTTTATACTCAGTGTGGGAATTCTGCTGTTTCTTTAGTCGCGCAGCCTCTTCCGCAGCTACCTTTTTCTTTGCCGCATCCTTAACCCTCTGGGGAATGCCTTCCTCGGCTTTCG
>Ga0209349_1000603_pt1 | contig 18020 bp, 49 predicted proteins | sample ETNvirnome_2_130_FD_184067 | JGI IMG/M metagenome (GOLD analysis project Ga0209349, IMG submission 184067) | Marine viral communities from the Pacific Ocean - ETNP_2_130 (SPAdes) (version 2) | ecosystem: Environmental > Aquatic > Marine > Oceanic | place: Pacific Ocean | collected 2013-06-22
AGATAATATAACGCTGGAACACCAGATCGATGGTCTGACAGGTCAGTGTAGAAAATTGGTTGAAAGGAATGAGGAGCTGGAGCAGCGGCTGGGATATGTTGAGACAGTTCTCGTTAAGCTGATCGTCGCTCTTAGGGAGGGTGGAATTATTGTTCCATCAGAGACTGTGCCTGGCGCACCTGAATACGAGTTCTAAGCACTGTTCGACGCGTGCAACTTTGTGCAGTTTAAGTTAAAATAATAGCAGGAGGAAACAATGCCAGTTTCACAACACCCCGGACTATCTGTTAACACACTATCTCTCGATGAGCTACGTACACTCAACTCAGCTGTTGTTCAGCGAATCAAGTGGCTCCGCTCAGAGGAAGATAAGCGGATGAAGCGAACGCTATTCATCGGCAGCCAGGTCTCGTTCAGAGACAATGACGGCCGGATGGCTGAAGGTAAGGTCACAAAGATCATGCGGAAGTTCGCAAAGGTCGACGTCGGAGATTGCATCTGGCGTGTACCTCTTAATCACCTGACAAAGGTGTAAGCACGCTAACGGGTCAATAGCTCAATTGGTAGAGCACCGGCCTTTTAAGCCGTAGGTTCTGGGATCGTGCCCCAGTTGACCCACCATTTACGTGTAGCTTTATTGCTAGAGTGGTATAATAATAATGTACCAACCAAGGAAAATCATGCCAACTGCTCCATCTATTGTTCCCGACACTCAACGGCCCGAAACTGGGTTGGGTGAGTTTATCTACGGACCCTTCGCTGTCCTTGACGACAGCTCCACCTATTCAGGTGCTGAGGGTGCTGCAATCTACTTTCTGACCCCCAAGGGGATGGAACAACTCGAGAACAGCAATGACATGAAGAGTGTTGACGGAGACGAGGTTGGGCATCTCACGATCAGTGACCTGCTCGACGCTTATAACAAGGTTCACGGAACGGACCTCTAGGAGATAATATGCCCCTTCAAGATAACATCGAGATTGAGAACATCCTCGACGAGGCTACAGACTGCTTTGAGGATAAGCTGAAGCAATTGTTCGACGAGCTCGATGACACCAGCAAGATCAATGTGAGCACCAATCAGATGAACTGGTGTACACAGGTATCCGCAGCGGGTGATGAGCTCAGAAAGGAATTGAACCACACCATCGAGTGGTTCGAGGTTAAATTCTTGCGCGGTGAGTTTAAATAGGATGGATGACACGGTGCTTAACATGACCAAGGAAGAGATGTGGACTGTGATCAGTGCGCTGACTGTGTACTCGAATGAGCACAGGCGTGAGGTCGAGGAATCACTCTTTCCGGAGACGCAACGTCATTCACGTCAGGAGTGGCTTAAAGCTGTTGATCTCCTGAATCGTCTTGATCCTGTTAATTTCCCGCGCGTGTAAGCAGCGCGCTAGCATGGTATAATATAAGCACCTTAGGAGGTAACATGGCTACAATCGCTGAAGTCGCAAATAAGTTTGGGGTCTCGGAAGGCCAGATCAAGAAGCTCAAGAATGGAATGGCAACTGTCTGGGACATGATCGGTTACGACTGTTATGAGTTCTTGGATTCATATGACTCTGAGACAGAGATGATTGCTGAGATGACGCTCGACGCTGGACGTCTCGAGGAGTACACTCGTATTCAAGGCGGGGACAACGATTGGGCGTGGCTCGATACAGTCGGAAAGAATGGCCACTCGATCATGGAGCTTGGTCAAGAAACTTGGGATGCACGATACGTGTAATCCGCACCCAGCTGTGGTATAATATAAGTACCCAAGGAGGTACACATGGAATTCATCTTCAATCCCGCTGAGGACATCGTGCGGCACCCAGCAGATTATATGGGTGCCTTCGGCTATGAGAAGGATGAGTACGAGATGTTTCACAAAGAGGTCATCGCCATGCAAGGTGAGGAGATCGTGAGCCTGAAGAAGGTTCTCACTGGATACTACGATATCACCTTCGCTGGTGGTCACGTGCTCCATGCTATCTCAGGCTGCTGCATCACAATGCAACCCGTGTAACATACCAGCAACTGTGGTATAATAAAGGCACCCAAGGAGGTTACCTTATGGTTAAGTATCAGGTACATTTTGAATACCAGGTTTTCAAACGGAATATCGGCTGGGTCGGCAAGCACGGAATCAGGAACATCAAGGCACGCAGCGAAAGTGAAGCGATCCTTCGAATCCGCTCTCGGATTCCAGACAGCTTTGGCCACTGGGTCAACCGTCTGGCAAATGTGGTAGCATGAGCTGGATTCACGAAGACGGTCTACATCGTAGCAAACACGGAATCATCCTGCGAAGAGAACAGCATCAAGCGCCAGAGCTCAATGTTGGAGACAGGTTCTTCGATGTTGGTAACGGTCGTTGGGCAACGTTGCTTAGGATTCGACCGGAGCCTGAGGCATTGGGCGCACCTTTTGAAGCACTCTATGACGGATGTGATACATACAGTCCATTCATCGGATGTGCTATGCACTGTGACATTGGGGAGATACTCTGTGAAAGTCGGTGACCTGGTAAAAGTAAAGACAAGGTTCTACGGCACAAAGACAGGATTCCTGATTGAAAAGGTGAATGATGTATGGGGTGACGGATGGATGATCTCGCCAACAGATCACCCTCGTCAGATAATCGCAGACCCGCGGGATATAGAGATTGTATCCTCGCGTGTAACTTTAAAGTGATAATGGTATAATGTTACCAGAGGAAACAAATGACACACGCTGAAGAGCTCTGGCTTAGAGAAATGTATGATCAGGACCCAGGCTTCGCTTATGAGTGCTCAGCTGATGACCTAGACAAGCTCCTTGCCCTGTTCGGAGAGATGGAGCCTATCGTCGATGCAATAAATGTTAATGCAGGCGTCGGGATCGAGCAGAGAGCGCGGGACATTGGTTGCTTGCCCACAGACTTTGAAGGATGGGAAGCAGAATGCAAGTAGGCGATACAGTTCGTAATATCTTTGAGGTAAGAACAAACCCGGTTGTCAATGAGAGTCGAGGGTGGTCACCTATTCCAGTAGGGCACTTTGGGATCGTGACAAAGGTCAGGCAGACAAATCTCAATTCTCAGCACAGTGATGATGGCAAGGGAGATGTATATGTCGATGTTCTCCTGGCAGTTGACGGTGAAGCGGTAAGGTGCGGTAACTACCACTCAGGAACCTTCGAGGTTGTGGATGACAGGCGGCACAGGAACTACGTTCTATGATGATACAAAGGAGATTGAGATGAGAGATATTTGTGAAGAAGCTGGCCTGAGTGAGGCTGAGATTAGCATCGTTGATTGTTACCTCACGAACCCACACTATGAGAATGCTGGGTTCATCGAGACGACAGCTTTTGAGAAGCTGCTAAACTATTTTGCTGATGAGATGCCCTATCTCATTCAGAAGTGTCGAACAGGTGAGCCGGATGCCTGGATTCTCGATCGACTTGAAGAGGGGAATGGCTAGATGTCTAAGAACCTCGAGCCAGGTATGCTCGTGAAAATCCGAAGAAAGGACTGGCATCAGGACAGCGGTGAGATCGCAACACTTGTTGCCAGGGAGTACCTGGCATATGAAACAAAGTTCTGCAGGTGGTCGTGCCTCTGCGGTTCAGAGGTGCGGATTGTTTATGAGAATAATCTTTACCCAGTCAGGCAATAGTTTAACTTAATGAAAAGAGAGAAAGTATGGAGAAGATATATCTTGATAGACAACAATGTGAACGGTTCGAAGTTCCGTATACTTCAAGTGATGGGGAGCTTATTGTTCATGCTAGCACGCTTCTTGAATCGAAGTGGAGCGGCTATGACAGCGAGCATACTGAATATCTACAAGGGTTCGGTGATGTGTATGTCCACCTTGTTCGGAATGACATCGAGGATTCCCCCGGATGGTTCAGGGTCGTTGACACGTGTAACTCTTTTGGGTGAATGGTATAATAGCCATACCAAGGAGAACAATATGGATTGTCAAGAGTGTGAAGATCAGTACCCAATCAAGCTGTCATTCACTTGCCCTCACACAGGTGAGGCATTTGAACGTGAGATGAATGATGAGGGTCAGGCTGATGATGTATTCCACTGGTTCTTTTCAAAGTGGGGGTATGAGGTACCGTACAGTGTGGATGAAGTCCGCGTGCCTGCTGCGACTGTGATCGGAGTGAGTAGTGGGTGAGGTGTATGAACACGGCCCGCTGCTAAAGAAATGGTTCGTTAGTGATGCCACTGTCCTGGACTGGGAGTCGCAGGATCTTGCAGCATCAGAGATTCTATGGAAGATTGATGATGAAAGAGTGTGGCCAGTGCCGCCTCATTATCGAATCATCAGTGTGCCGTACAAAGAATTCAGAGAACTCGTTTTCTTGCTACCTGATTTTGCTGAGCTCCCGATCTTATGGACATGTTGGTGCTCGCTCGATAGACCGATCGAATTCATCGTGAGGTGCATAGATGACAACGACACAATTCTTATCGACACATCAGGATTCCACTACGCTCGATACAGAGCGGCGTGTAGGTTTAAGGAGTCAGTGGTATAATATGTGGGTAAGGAGGCAGACATGGCCAAAAGAAAGAAGAAGAAGAGCTGGGACCCGCGGAAGGCGGCAAAGTCTGCAGCTCGTAAGGCCCACTTCGAGGCCGGAGGTACGCTCGCTATGTGGCGAGGTGCAGCTCACACTTTCACTGATCGCAAGAAGGCAGCAAACAAGAACGCATGCCGCGGGAAGGTGATGTGATGAGAGCACTGTACGATCAATTGAAAGGGCATGACTGGTATTACGGTTACAGCGACGACCATCGAGTATGGAAGAAAGGCCAGCGACGTCATGACCACCTGCGACGCTTGCTAGGAAGCTTGAACTGTCCTTATCCGATGCAGCACCTGAGAATGGCCGTCGAAGAGATGGTGGTCGACATGTTCGTTGAGGAAACGCCAGGGCACTGGTATCGGAATCCTCACACATACAAGAATGTGGCACCGGTGAAGCGCTCCGAGCTCCTGCTCCGTGCTGATCAGGTTCAGATCCTCGCTTGGATCGAAGCGCAAGGTGAACAGATCACAGCTGATACACCACACGTGTAACATTCATATACACGTGGTATAATATAAACACAAGGGGCAAGGAACACTGCTCGCGCTGGTTACACCGGCCGTCTGGAGCCGGAAGGCTAGGTTCCTCCACCACCTGCGCGGTTGGCGCTACAAGGGAATAGTCAAGGTGTCCCTCCAATCACCGGTCCTCGTCCGGTCCACTTGTCAGCGGGGAACTTATTCATTTTTGGGAGGAGCTAGGGTCCCTTCCAGAGTTAACACAAGGCGCGACGGTGCCGGAGGTAACAGCAAAAAGCCGCCCGAGTGGCGAACACCGATGTCGGCGGGAAACAATGATTCCGACAGTCACCAACCCTACATTTTCAAAACGTGCAACTTAGATGATTAAGTGGTATAATAGAAACACGGAAGGAAAGGATCCTTCCTAAAACCAAAACAAGGAGGCCAACAATGGCCAAGTTCGATGTCCGTATTCTTTCTCTCATCACCACTTCAGAAGATCCGGAGGCACCTGCCTTCGAGGCAGTCGGCTTGATCGATGGTGCTTCCTTCAAGGCTCGTACGATTCTCTGGGGTCCCAAGGGCAACAAACAGCCTCTCTTCAAGGTAGTTGAAGGTGAATCGGTCGGCGGGTCGCTTGCTGATTCTGAATTCACCCGTGGTCAGCGCATTGCAATTGCTCGGGCTTGCAAGCTGGTTCGGACCGGTGCCGCAAGCCTTGAGGAAGATGATGGTCTTCAGAATCTCACACTCAAGGAGCTCCGTGCCAAGGCCAAGGTCTTGGGTGTCTCGGGAACTCACCGAAAGGGTATCACCAAGGCTGAGGTGGTGGAGCTCGTACGCTCCGCGGCCTAAGGCCAGCATGGCACGGGGGAAATCCCCCGTGCACGTGTATATCTCAATTCCCAGTGGTATAATATATTGGTCCAGGAGGATCACATGGAACTTACACCCCTCGAAGAAGCAGTCATCAGCGCACACGAAGTCGCATGCGGCCTAGCTGGTCTTGCTCTTATCAAGGATCTGCTTGACAAAGGTGACGCGGCGAATATCATTACAAGAGATCGACAAAGGTCGCTGGAAGATAGGAAGCAGGCACTTGTAGAGAGCAGACACGTGAACAAGGTGCTGAATCTCATTGCAGCACAGCGGTCGCTTGCATTCGGAATCGATGCTTAGGAGTACTCATGCGGTTATATAGAGCAACCATTCGAATTCCAGGTCAGCACGACTTTGTAGCAGAGGTACGAGCTGACGATCAGATTCAGGCACTGGGCATGCTCAGGTCGATGTATGGTTACGGGTCCATCGTTGGGAACTGTGTATATAGCGTGTAGCATTTAGCTGCTAATGGTATAATAGTAACACCTACTAAGGAGGAATCATAATGATTTCAGCAACAACAATGACATTCGGTAGCGACCTCGGTACTGACAATCTGGCAAAGCACGTTAACGTCGTATTTGACAACGGGCCAAAGATGGTGAGCCTGAGCCTGGACAATAGTGCTGGACGGATGGCACACATCGCGCGTGCAGATATACGGCTGCTCTACACTGACCCACTCGATGGTGGGGTCGTGGACGTGACATCAGATGTCTTTGGCGGCAGGGGCGATGATATCGTTCGAGGAACTCTTAGGAACATGGACCGGGCAATGAAGTGGCTTCAGATGGCCAGCTGGGGATTCGTACGATGAAGACATTTACTTTCGTTATCGGCAGCGCAGATGACTTCGAGGGAATGGAAGACCTGCAGGATTACGTGGAACAGGAGGGCAGCAGTGGTAACCTCAACTACTCAGTCCACGAGTTCGAGTCACATGATGACTGCGACGAAGAAACAGTAACCATGATCGGACGAGGTATCGCCTTCAGTAATGACTGGTGTATGGACCACACGTTTAGCTTCTTGGTGCGAGGAACAGTAAGTGATTCAGATGGCAAGAGCGGGTCACAAATGCAGATGCATGACCTTTGGGAGATTCCTGATGGGGCCGTCTAGCGTGGTTCTTATGGGCCTCGTGTGGTTTGTCATCTGGGTGGTGGGAATCCTGGTATGGACCCACATAAAGAAGAGAAAGCTGTAATGAGTTTGAAAGTGAATGACAGTGTCCGTCATGTTGAATATCCAGATCAGTGCGGAATAGTTGTCGCAGTGACTAAGAGGTGGCCGTCAGGACCTCCAGTGATCCTAGTTAAGTGGGGGAAGTCCAATGACTGCTCTCGGCACATTCCTAGTGCATTGAGGCTCGTGTAGCTATTAGCAGTCAATGGTATAATAGAAGTACCAATCAAGGAAGATTCAATGATTAAGTACCAAGTACACTTTGAGAAGCCAACCTGCAAAGGTATCAAGCGTGGCATCCGCACAATCAAGGCACGTAACGAAGCAGAGGCAATCATCAAGTGCAAGTCAGTGGTTGCCAATAGCTTCGGACACTGGGTTAACCGTCTTGCAAATGAGGTGGCAGTATGAAGATAGGAGACAAGGTAGTTCACGTGGACAGGCTCGACCTCATCGGTCGGGTGGTCGCAAAGCAGAGCAAGGCACTCGGCGAAGGCATCACGGTACTGTGGGAGAAGAGCCTTAGGAATCCTGACGCAATCCCGCTGGTGAACGGTCGACGCACGTCCCATCACCACTGGAGCACTCTCACAAAGGTGGTGACCAGGTCGCAAGACACATGTAAGTTTGGCCAACCTGTGGTACAATAGTACCACCAAGGAGATACAATGAAGTATACCATCAAGAAGTTCAACGGCGACGATCAATACAGCTGGGCTGTATTCCGCAAAGCTGACGTGAAAGGGATGCGGAGCCCGATCTTTTACGGTCAGGCGACGCCGATCATCAACGGTCTCGATCAATATGAGGCGCGGTACCACAGAGATCGCTTGGAGAAGATAGCATGAAAGCTGGAGACCTGATTCACATGCCTGGCCAGACCCTGGCAAAGGGAGAGATCCCGAGCTTGGGCATTGTCATTGATGACGTCCCTCAGTTCAGGCACAAGCACAGCACTCGAGGACGCATCGGCATAATGTGGGTGGAAAACTGGGGCAAAGTAGATTATGAGCCAAAAGATTGGCTGGAGGTGGTAAGTGAAGCTATTCCTGTGGAAGCTTAGTCAAGACGTCAACAACGATTACGACACGTACAGCGATGCAGTCGTGGTGTCAAGTAACCCGGTTGCTGCCAAGCGGATCCATCCGAGCGTTGATAGCCAGACAGGTGAGATGATGTTCCGGTATGTCGAGGACAAAGGGTGGCATTGGGTCCATGACGGAGCTCACTATGGCAATAGCGGCTGGGCTGAGCCAAAGGACATCCAGGTTACGTGTGTCGGTGAGGCAGCTGCCTGGCTGGGCGAAGGCGGCGTGGTATGTTCGTCCTTTCATGCTGGGTAGAGAAATGCACACGATAAGAGTGCTGATCACACCGCAAGAACATCCTGATGGAGAACAGTGGGTGACACACACATTCAGTGAACATGAGCTAGACGACATGCTCGCGAATATCAGGTACTGGGAGTCGATGAACATTCCCTTCGAACACACGTACGAACGTGTAACACCGAGGCCAATGTAGTATAATAGTATCACCAACCAAGGAGGCCCACGTGGCTATCAAAACTTACCGCTGCCGCTTTTTCCCAAATCACGCACCCACCCCTGGGCGAGGAGAGCTTGCTGAGTATCTCGTCCCCGTTGAGTGGTGGGCATACGCCGACGACCGGCTGGACGCACGCGGTCCGGCTGAACTGACCAAGGCACAGGTTGAGGTCAAGGCCTACAGTCCAGAGGAAGCCAGAAAGCTGGTGGTCCGGGAGTGGGGTGACTACGGCCGAGTCGGTACCGCCGTCGCGCAGGAGGTGGCAGCATGAAGTACTACTGTAGATTCTGCGGAGTCGAGTCACATAAGCCAGACTGGGTGCAGGGCATCTGTCCAAGATGCGGCACAAGAATCCCACCGAAGGAGTGGTAGAATGAATCCATGGATTGACGTTTTCGGGTGGTGCCTCGTCATTGCTTGCATCATCTTCCTCAGGTATGAGATACCTAGGGCAGCTCGTGAGATCAGAAAGATACTCAGCGAATCTCAGGCAGTGCAACAGCACATTAGTCGAGGGCAGATGGCGTGTCCCACATGTGGTGTGGCCAGGGAGCCCGGCGACCCGTTGCATGGTGGATTCCGATGCGCCTGCTGGCAACTGTAAGCCCGTGCAACTATCATATACAGATGGTATAATAGATAGGTAATCAAGGAGATTATTCATGACTCTCACTCCCTGCGAACTTGGCCTCCTCTCCAACACCGACGTCCTGGGTTACATCCGGGCGCAGAACGCCGCGCGCAACGCGCAGGCAATTGCAGAAGGCTGGCAGTTCTGGACGCTCATGGCAGAGGAGCTTGCTGAGGAGCACACCAATGTCTATGAGCTGGAGCTCCGATTCGCTCGCGGCACGTACAGTGACGTGTACAAGGAGTGGTGCGGGTGCCGTCCCTCCATCAACCGGGAACTCACCCTGGCGCAGCTGGAGGTGGAGATTGGCCGCATGTCTGACATGGCAGCGGCGGCGTACAAGGAAGAGCTGGAGTGGCAGGCAGAGCAGGACCGCAAGGACCGCGAGGACATCGCCCTGGGCGTGACACCTCCCACGCCAGGCACGGAGCTGGAGCAGTGGGAAATCTACGAGGCCAAGGCCGAAGAGGCTGGGTACTAAGTTGGAAGTCGTGCAGGTCTCGCAGCCTAATGGTATAATATAGATGTCAGCTAAGGAGTGTGACACAATGTTTGATTTCGATCCAGCGGAAGCTTGGATATTTGGATTCCTGGGAACTATGGGATCACTCGCCCTGGCGATGGGTTTCGCGGCACTATCTAGCGGAGGATGTCTGTCATGACGTTTTCATTCGCATTCTTTCTTGCTTCAGTATCACTCTGGGGCATCGCAATTGGTTACGGAGTCCCGTCTTTCATTGACTGGACCCAACGCAAAGTCGCTGAGATGGAGGCAGACAATGCTTAAAGCAGGAGATTTGGTCACTTACGTTCGACCCCACCCAGACGAGGTCGGCCTCGTTCACCGAGTGACAGCAGTCATGGAGGACGACGACGGTATATGGGTGCACCTGGATGAGGAGCCACCCGACTCAACTGGTGGGCCGGTTGAGATTGAGCCAGGCATCTACGGAGGCTGCGGCGGATGGGAACAGTTGCACCAGTTCAAGCTCGTGGAGGAAGACAATGCTTAGTGTGGGAGACACAGTCGAATACAAAGGCTACAGAGGTCGCGTCAGTGAGCTCATCGGTCACGGTGTGGTCAAGGTCCGCTGGGAGGACGGAGCTGAAGGTGAAGCCGCGGAGCAGCAGATGACGAAGGTCTACCAGACGAATCGTTTCAACTTCATCCTCTTCAAGAACTACGATGGCTCGGTGACGTCGAAGACGATTCCTCGCGTCACATACAACAAGTTGTTCGCCCAGTAACGTGTAGCTATCAGCTACTAATGGTATAATATATACACGGAAGGAAAGGATTCCTTCCAAACCCCCGATTCAAGGAGAATCACCATGGCTACAGCCAACGCAAAGTACGAATTCGATATCACTGACTCCGAGGTCCTCGCACCTCATCCGAAGTCCGGCCTCGCAACCCTGGTTGTGCAGGGTGTTTGCACCAACGCTGATGGCGTCAGCTTTGACTTCATCGCTGTCAACAACCTTGACCAGCGCTACCCGGAACGGTTCAAGGTGAACTGGAACGGTTCCAAGGCTCGTATGCCCGAGGTGGTCGGTCACGGCCTGGCGGATGATGTCCGCGCCGGTCGCTCGGTCTCGGCTGACCTTTACTTCACACGGGGCGCGCGCATTGCGATCGCTAAGAAGTGCATCACGCTCTTCCCGCTGTGGAAGCAGCAGGCCGGCGCTATCGGTGAGGAAGCTGCTGAGGAAACTGACGCAAGCTAGAACGTAGGCTGGGCCGCTTCCGGTAACCAATCCGGACCCCCAGCCTCACTTGGCCGTCCCGGTGTACAACCGGGGCGGTCGTCTTTATAATGTTCAACATGCGCCCTTAGCTCAGCGGATAGAGCATTGGCCTTCTAAGCCAAGGGTCGGAGGTTCGAATCCTCCAGGGCGTGCCATCTTCTCAACGTGCAGCTATCAGTCAAGAGTGGTATAATAGTATCACCAAGGAGGTATCATGAAAGGTATCATCGCAGCAATCGCTTCCCTCGTAATCCCCGGCCTCGGCCAGCTCATTCTAGGTGAGTGGACCCTCGCCGCCATCTGGTTCTTCCTGGGATTCTGTTTTCCCGGTATTGCGAACATCCTGTCCGCAGTCCACGCTCTAATGCTTACCGACTAAGGAGTCAGTTATGCGTTTCGATATCTATGTGGGTCGTACCCTCTATGTAAGCACCCTGAATATTGACGAGGCCTTTCGCGTCTTTCGTCTCCACATCGGCCAGGGCAATAACGTCAAGCTTAAGTTCATCCCGCTAGCTGGCAATCAGCAGGCGGCATAAACCTAAACATTCAGAGTAGGGTGTATAGTATACCCTCTTAACACAAGCGCGAAGGAGCGTATCATGGTAGTAGCAACAGTATTCGTAATAGTCACAGGATCCCTTTGGACAATGATGTTCGGAGTCATGGGGATCGCACTCATTCAGTCGTAGGAAGACGTGCAGGGTGCACGCTCCAGGGATATAATAAGAGAGTCATCAACAAGGAGCATGACATGAACGACAGCACCCCCACAACCCAGACCCTCCGCCGGCTCAAGACCCAGATGAAGGCAATCCGCCTGGCTTCCCGCCTCCTCGAGGAACGGGGTGCCGGTGGCAACAGCACCTGGCAGGAGCTCTCCAACGAGCTGCAGCGGCTCAAGGCGGAGTACCGGTACCTCACCTACGAGGAGAACCACGGTAGCCTGGCAGCAGAGATGGTTGTCGGCTGCTAACCCCAGGACCTCTCTAGGGGCCCCCTCCAGTCTAAAACAAGGGCTAGGGCGGGCCCCTTCTTTTTGTCTTCTAAGGGCTGGGGAGGGGGCTACCTAAAATCAGCTGAAAACAGCCTAGGGGGCCCGGAGCGCCCCCTCCAGGCCAGGGGGCCCCTGCAGGCTCAGCCCAGGGCTAGGGCCCATCCAGGGCTGCCTAAGTGCTCTCGCAGTTTTCTGAAATTTTCAAAAGTTTTTGCTACGTCTCTTCAGTCATAGTGCTGAACTCTGATCTTTATCATGCCCTAGACTACTTCTTGAGCAACATACATGACGAGACACGTGGTAGTTGAAAAACTGGGCGCAGATGAAAAAAAGAAATGTAATCATTCTTGAAAAAAATTCCGGAGAAATTTTCAAAACTATTCTGGGTTAACTTTTTGACCTGTGTCCGTAAGATATTCTTGCATGAAGGACTCATCATATCCTGAGACTGTGGAGAGCACATCACTTGCTCTGTTGTCAGGTTTAAGTGCACCAATTTTAACAAGGAAGAATATGGAGACAATCATACCAGTAAGCATCCAAACCAGAGCTGTTTCTAGCATTGTTTCTACCTGGTGCAATGTATTCCCCTATATTTTAGGTATATCACTAGGAAAAATTATATAAAGTGTAACCAGACATAACGTAGACAATCTGTACTAGCAAAACTTTCACAAAATTCCAAAAGAAATTTTCCGAATCTTTTGTATAGTTATAGAGGTAACTCATCGCAAAGGGTAATATAAGATGCGCATCAATAGAGACCAGCTTCTGTCAATTATCCTTGATGAGGCTAAAAAGATTAAAAAAAGTGAAACTGACGCGAAGAGCAGTGCGATCACGGGAATAGTCAACAAGTATGATAAGAACAGCAATAAAACAGTTGACTGGGACGAGATGGCAGACCTCATGGGTGATGTGATGACAGGAAAGATGACATCAGCTCGCGCGAGGACCACACAAGGAAAATCCAAAAAGGAGACAAAGGTAGAAATGAAAATCTCACAAAAAGAACTTAGGGGCATACTCGACGAGGCCATGATGTCCTTGATTCAGGAAAAAAGGGCCATGAGAGAGGAGTACGGAAAGGACTTTCTGTCCAGTACACACCCAGACGGACACGGCGAGGAGAGAGACCCTGAGCTGGACTTTGCCGGCGAGACGCTGGACCTCGACGAGGATAGCGGTTCTGAGGAAGGCTCCCACTATCGCAAGAATAGGAGAGCTGACCGCCAACACCTCAGGGATCTCGAGAAAGATATGCGTTACGACCGCGAGCACATCAAATCCGAGTCCGGAAGATATGCGTTAAGGCGCGCTATAATAAGCATCCTATCTGAAGACTTAAAGGGGAAGACACTATGAGTAATTCTAAAGATACTTTTGACCGCGCAGCAATACGCAGTTTTTTCCGAGGTGACTGGAATGATGAGCCCGCGCGATCACGCACTGATCGAAGAATGCTCGCAGAGGCCGCTGAGGATCATAAGTTGCCTGCACTAGAGAGTTACCAGGTCAGTCGCCTGGCTGATGCTATAGTTACTGGCCTTATAGATCAATTCGACATCAATATGCCTAAAGGCAAAGACGGTAAGAAGTCAGATGAGGAGAAAGAGCTATTAGCACAGATCACGTATCACGTGGAAAAGTATACGGAATTGCCCGCGATAATCTACGAGCTAGCCATGGATACACAGGTCGAGCTAGGAGGAGACTGGGAGTATGACCAGGCTGGGAATCGCGTTAACGTTGATGACGCTGACGATGATGATCCCTGGGAGGACTATGATTTCGGACCTGATGCGCCAGAGCGTGCAGAGATGGTTGATATTGTAGCGGGTGCTGTGTGGGATGCTATTACTGATGGCGGCTGGACAGGTGAGTTCAATAGGGCTGAGCTGGACGACCTTGTTGATAATATGATAGCAGCTGCTGATCTAGACAAGGAAGCCTGGCACCAGGCAAATATTGATTTTGAAGAGATTAATGATAGAGTTAATGAGTTCAAGGATGATTACCAGGACGAGCTTTCTGGCGGTGGGTTAAAATAATAGAGGAATGATAAAATTATGGAAATAGTTGTTTTAGTTAAAAATTTATTTGTTGATTTGCTTATTGTGCTGTGGGGAGTTGTCTCCGCCGTGCTAGAATTCGCTCTGAGCACTGCTCACTGGCTTCACTTCGATGCACCGCGTGTCGAGGGGTTGCTGGTGGGTGTGTTCTTGGCCTGGGTGATGTCACGTAAGGACAGGCATCCGGTGCTCAAGGTGCTCTCTGCACCGCTCCGCCTTGTTCTAGGTATCCTAGACCTCGTCTGGGACCACATAGTTGAATTCCTGTCCGATACCAAGGCTACAGTGCTGGGATTCCTCCAGCAGGGCTGGGGAGCTCTCACTGGACGGGTTAAAAGCGCCTGGGCCGGCATGCTCGGTTGTCTAGCGAGCATCCGTGACAGGCTGCGCGGAAAGAATAAGTGATACTTAGCCACACTAAGCTTCGCTCACTTATTAGAGAGCAATTTTTTCTCCAGGTAACAGGTGAAGAGGAAGATTATGTCATTGATCCGCCTGACTCTACTGATGCCTGGCACCCAAGTGATGTCGTACCCCTAGATGATGCATGGGCAGGGGGTGACAATATTGATACACCAGTCGATCACTCATATGTTGAAACTGGTGAGAGCAACGCTGGGAATCATTCTCCAATTGGTTTCTCAGGCGAGCCCGAACCGTTGGGCGATGATGAGCTAGAATTTTCTCCTTGTGATGGCACAAGTTTGGTGGACCTAGTTTTTCTCCGTGAAACGGATGGGGATCTTGTTACGCCTGAAGAAGCTCTTGTATCTGATGAGCTCATTGAGCCAGAAAGAGAGGCGATAGTCATTCAGATAAAAAATAGGATGGACGATGTGGGCATCAGTGGCGAAACTAAAGGTAGTATGCTCTCTCAAGTGGACAACGCTGATGAGTTTGAAGATCTAATTAGATTTATATTTGATGAAGCCGGACTTAACAATAGGCAGCTAGCCGGTGTCGCACTAAGCATAGCAAAAGATTTTCAGGAAAATCCCGATACTGCAGCAAGTCTCAGCACTTTTAATACATAAAAATTTTTCTAAGCTAAGCTGCAGGTAATATTATGAAAATTAAACAGTGGATGGATCAGAGAGGGTTATCCTATTCAGATCTTTTAAAGATAGGATTCTCAATGGGATTTCTCCTGGCGTTTGTCATAGTTATGCTTATAGGTGCAATTGGAGCATTGATATCATGACTATGACACTTGATGAAGCGTTAAAAACATTGACACCGGAAGAACTAGTTGAGTATGAGGAGCTCATTGAGCTCTGGATAACATACGGTGGTGATTAAATGAAAATAACACGCAGGCAATTAAGACAGTTAATAAATGAAGAGAGAACGCTTTTTGAGAATGAAGAGCGCGAGTCAGAACTTCGAGAATTCGCAAGGGGCCGCGGCGGGAATAACGTTCGCAAGTCAGGTGCAAAAATCGAGTCAGCTGCAAATCTTATTGAAGCCGAGGCAGAAATACAGACCGGAAAGATGAGAGAGACACTCTATAATATTTCAGAGTTTGTTGCAAAGGTAGGATCAGCTCTCTCAGGATTAGGATCTCTCAATGAGGGTGACAATGAATCCATGGCTGAGAGTTTACCATCTATCCAAGAGCTTCGAAAGCTTAAGAAGAATATTGAAAAACTTGAGAGATAAAATGAAAATCACGCGCAGACAACTAAGACAGATCATCAAGGAATCATTCTCAGGCTACGCATCTGAGCGTCCGAATAACCCAATGGAACGTGCCTATGCCAGGCGTGCCGAAGAAGAGGCTGCAGCCAAGGCTGAAGAAGATATAGATCACAGTGAGCTTGAAGAGACTTTAGATGACATTCTGTTGAGTCTATTACGTGTTCCAGGAGTTCATGACGATGCATTGATAGGTGACCCTCCACATTTGTCAGATGAGCAGCAAGCTCTTCAAGAGCTTCAAGCCCATGGGTTGACAGCTGATCGTGCGAAAGAGTACATCACAAACTTTTTGAAGTGGGCCGAGGAAGAGGGAGATGAAATTGACCTGGCAAAGCTTAGTAGGTCCGGCATGTACCTCGACTACTCCGGCTCTCCGGGGGTCTATAACGAATCAACCATACAAATAGATCGTAATCATCTAAGAAGAATAATCAAGGAAGAGCTCCGTGGGCTCAACGAGAGCATAAGCGTTGATACTTATGAATCTCTTGAAAGGGCACTTAGAGGGCGTGACAGAGAAGAGCTTTCACGTATACTAAGTGTCGCATATGAGGAAGGTATAGCATCTTACTCTCCGGACCAAATAGTTGCAGGAATCCCAGGTAAGACAAGAGATCGACCAGTTGATCCTGATCCCCACAAAGAAGTTGTCAACGACATCACGTCTCTCGTGAGAAGCATTCTAGCTGACATAGAAAATGATGGCTCTGGTGTCACAAGAAATCTAGAAGATATTACTCCTCAAGATATGGCAGATGCAAAGAGATATGCCGGCTCAGAACCTGTTGATCAAGCTAGATATCTCGGGATTGATGTTGATGATTGGTATCGCATTAGAGAAGACATGGATGACTGGTATGAAGAGAGACACTGGATGGACCAGGCTGACGCAGACGATGACTGGTATGACTTACCTGAGCTATCTCCGGCTATTCCAGATGATCATCCTAGCTTAGCACGGGGTCCTTCTAAGAAGCCGCATCCGCTTGACACTGATGGTGACGGTGATGTTGACTACGATGAGATATCATAATAATATACTCACTGAAGAAGCTTGATTTAATTAAATTAAATGTTGTAAACACTTCTATAACATGTTAGAATTTCTTAATTGACAAAAATGTCAATACTATGCTAACAACAGGAGAATATAGCATGCCATATAATAAGTCAAAGTCCACCAAGCGCTTCAGCTTCGGTATCAACCGTAACACCACCGCCAAGAAGGCAGGTTCTAACATCGTAACTATCGCGACCCTTCCCTACGAGGATAGCCAGTACAGTGTTGGCCAGACAAGCCTTACCATGACGGTCCGTGAAGCTCAAGCTCTTCGTACTTTCTTGAACGAGAACCTTGACTATAGCTCAGATGTGACACTCTAGTCATTAATCTAAGATAATAGAAAAATACAACAGCTACGACTTAGTCGTAGCTGTTTTTTTGTGTATTTGCAAATCAATCTCAAAAACATCTTATGGAATATAATAGTGATAGATAAATAATAACAGGAGCAGTGATTTAATTGACTAGCAGGATAATGATAATTGCATCAATATTGCTTTTGATTAACTGTAACAATCAAAATGTTAAAGAAGATTGTGAACATGAGTCGCCAGCGGAAGTTAGAAAACCACAAATAGTTCTTGATGTTATTAAAATTTTTCCTGATCCTAAAATTTCTCATTTCTGGATAATAACACCAAAGATTACGTTCTGCAAGTCGAGTGGAATATCAGAGACAAGGGCACGTCAGGCCGTGAGCTATTGGAAAAAATTAGGATATCCAATACTAGAAGTTAAGTTTATTAGAAATGACGCAGAGTGCATACGGGATGCAGAGTACGGTGAAATTATGGTTAAAATTATAAATAGCGACACTCCGATTGGAAATAATCTCGCAGTGACAAGTGTGGCATATAGATCTGACACCAGGGTGATACTCACTGCTTCGATTTATATGATACCAGGATACGCGAATAAACCAAGAGTTATCGAGCACGAGATCGGTCACGCTCTTGGGTGGGGCCACTATGGAAGATCTTACCACATTATGAATCCTAATTATAAGGATACAGGATCTAATGCATATGGTCTTAGATACTCTTCATACAGATCTCTTTCAGAAAAATTTTAAAAATAATTTGAATGTATTGCTGCTCTCAAGCTTATAATACATGTAGCGTGAGCTACAGTATAATATATGTAGTTAATGCTA
>Ga0209349_1000606_pt1 | contig 17999 bp, 13 predicted proteins | sample ETNvirnome_2_130_FD_184067 | JGI IMG/M metagenome (GOLD analysis project Ga0209349, IMG submission 184067) | Marine viral communities from the Pacific Ocean - ETNP_2_130 (SPAdes) (version 2) | ecosystem: Environmental > Aquatic > Marine > Oceanic | place: Pacific Ocean | collected 2013-06-22
TTGAAGCATGTCGAACTGGAAGTCAAACGTGGACCGAGAAAAACGAATGTTGAATTTATCAGCAGCGTCATCAACCATCTTCTGCGTCCACATCTTGCCGTCTGGAGACTGAAACAAAACCTTATCTGGACGGCCCCTCAACTCTAATGTTGCGTAATCGTATGCATCTGAAGAGGTTAGTAGCCCGGTCCTTCTTGTTGCCCTCGCGAATGAGCCACCGATAGAGTGAGGAACTTCAAACACAGACCGGAGGAAGTATCCTGGCGCTGTAATCCCTACAATGAATGGAGCGGTCAGCGCGTTGGTTCCCAAGAACCTCATGCCCGGAGCAACCCAACCACCAAGCAATCCACTAATCGTTATCTTTCTCGTTGTGTCTGCGAAGTCCCTGACTGTATCCCAAGCAGAGCGCATCTCCGGCCTAAGCAAGGAAAGGGAGTCGTTCACCTTCGCAATAACATCCACCTCTCCATACTTCTCCATGATTCTCGCGTAGTCATCATCAAAGATAGCGACCTTATTGGCTGGAAGTTTTGCAAGGTTGAACCCAACAGAAACCTTATCTCCAAGCTCTCTTGCTTTCGGGGCGTTTGCTCGAATCCCCAACTGATTGAAGAACCCGTAGACACCATCCATGTCCAAGTCGGTAAGAGCGTAGACCCATGCGTTTGTGATTACGTCTAAGTCTTTATTGGCCTTTGCTGTCTGTGAGGCGTTGAGTGGGTTCCCACCGTTGGCCTTCACATGCATCTCCATGAGGCCTTTTTTGATACTGTTCCAAGACCGGCCTATCCCGCTAATCAGGTTGTCCTCGCCCGCTACCTTCAAGAAGGTTTTGTTCACAGCATCATAGATACGAGACATCTCTCCTTGGGAGGGAAGGAACCCGTTGTTGTAAATGTACCGCATGACATGCTTTGCGACTTCGCGCTGGTTCGTTGGATGAACCCCCGACTTGAACCCCTCTCTAATCTTCGAGGTTATCTCTCGCGCAATCGTATCGTCTACACCGTTGGCTTTGAGTATCTGCTTGATAGCAGAGGCGCGGGCAGGAAGAGATGCCTTGTCTGGAATAGACAAGAACATACCAGGAACCATCTCGTCTAAAGCCTTGAAGGACTTGTCATAGATTCTCTCGGCGTGCTTGGTGACAATGTAGGCACTCCACAAAGAACCCAAGTCATCTTTTCCACTAAGGCCGCCAAGCTTATAAAACGCATTCTTCTGTTTCAGGCCCCACCTATCGAGCTTGGCTTGGTCCTTTTTGAGAAGTCTCCCATATACAGATTCAATTGCAGACCGAATGCCCTCCATTGTTGGGGCACCTCTTGGTATCTTTCCGCTGGCCAAACCCTCTCGGATATAATCTCCAACAAGGCGCTGCCCCTCTTCACCGACACCAAGAATGTCACCAATAGATTTTCCGCTTGGAGCATAGAACATCTCGATTATCTCTGAATAAGCGACAACCTCATCACCCTCGAAGACACCCCTTAAGAGTTTGTTCGCCTCGCCCTGGTCCCTTGCACCCTTCTCAAGAACTCTTGCCAGCTTGTTCTGGAGGCCGTTTATCTCGCTCACGGTCTGAGCCCAGTGTTCAAGAAGCACAGGGTTTACAGTCTTACCAAAGTCCTCTGCCTTGATTCCTATAAGGCCGAGCTTCCCCTTGGCGTTTGGAAATCCTGCTCGAATGTAGTCACTCTTCCCACTGAGGGTGAGGGCTACGCCCCTGAACATATCCTCAACACCACTCATGAGTCCGATCTCTCGGTCCACCGCTGCTACCCTGGCTGAACCACCAAGCTTGCTGCCCTCATAGACTCTCTTTGAGATTCTCTCGCCCTTGACAACACTGCGCCCCGTCTTCCCAAGGTAGCGTTCGACCACAGCGTTCTTCATAAAGGTGTGAGCGATACTATACTCTTCGTCTGTTAGCTTCCCACCCTTTAGAATCTTGTCGAATATCTTCTTGTTCTTTCCAACAAAGGCGTCACCACCAGCACCAGCAAGCGCTGTTGCGTATGCTTTGTTTGCGTCTTGGAATCTAAAGAAGATTTTGTCAGGATGATTGACATCGAGAACCTGCTTGACCTTTGCAACCCTGGCCATCGTTCTGTCCACGTTTGGCTTTACGGCTCTAAAGGCTGTCTTTCTTGCGACCATGTTGCGCGACACACGAACCCAACCATTGGGGATGGCGTCCTGCAACATCGCCATCATTTCCTTCTTGGCAAGCTGAACCATCACATCCTGGCCTACTGCCTCGAACGAGGCTCTCGGCATTGCTCGCCTTGAATACTTATACAGGTCGAGAATCTCTCTACCCTTTGGGCTTTTCTCCAGTGTTTTGAACCATTTAGCGCCCTTTGATAAAGCGGCAGCAAACAAGTCCCGGTTGGCCGCGAGCCTTTTTACAGCAGCACCATAGGCGTCATCAGCGCTCACTCCGGCAAAGGCTTTGGCTCTCAGTGGGTCTTCACCAAACTTTACTGTGGATAATCTGGCCGCGACATCTGGCCCCATCTTGTGGCCAAAGTCCTCGAACAGCTCTATTCCATCTCTCTCTTTGTTTGAAACCTTTACCCCATGCTTCTTCATGGTGTCTTCGTATGCTTTGCGAGAAGCAACAGTCTCAAGAAGGGAGCGCTCAGAGTCTCCCCAACGCTCTACGTTCTTGAAGAACTCACCAACACTGTCAGCATGCAGCCCCTTTGCTATCTTTGCTGCACCACCAGCACCAACCTTGGTAAGTGGCCTCACGCTTCCAAGCGCAGCACCCGCGATTGTTCCTCTAATTGGAGAGGCTATCTCCGTTACAAGTCCACCGACGGTAGGATACCAGTGAGGAGATAGGTGGATGTTATCCATTGCAGCAATGTTGCTTCCAAACCATTCATTCTCGGAAATCTCAAGCCAGGTAGCCGTCCAGTCAGACGGGGTGTACATGTACTCTTCAACATTCTTTCCGCTTCCGATTACAAGCTTTTGTAGAGCAAGCCCGGTGCCCTCAAAGAAGAGCTTCATCCTTGCTTTTGCCTTACTACCCTCGTAGCCCTCCTTCCTTACGTCATGTGACAAGAGAGAAAGCTCGTCAGCCTTTTCGTCAAGGTATCTATCGTACCTATAGATGAATCCGTCTTTATTGTATGGCTGACCCGTTCTTGGGTTTCTATCCCATGTCAACTTCTTTACTGGAAAACTGGCCACCGTACCAATGAGCCCTATTCCTCCACGAAAGACGGAGGACACATAGGTTTCGCCAATATATCCTTCTTCACCACCCTCATCGCGGATACCCCCACGCAGAAGTTGGGTGAACATTGCGCCCTTATGTCCCTCGGCAGAAGCTTCAGCGATTCTATCCCACTTGCCCTGGGCTGGAGCTCCAGCAATCCCAGAACCAACAAGGTCTGGAAGGATGGCCTTTATGAAGTATTCTCTTTCGGCATGAGCACGCTGCTGCATCTTCACGCCCTGGCTTTGATATTCTGCTGGAAGTGGCTCGTTTCGCTTTAGGCCAAGACCTTTAGCTTCCGAGAACTCCTGCTTCAGATCGAGGTACTTCTCAATAAAAAGCATATCGAGACGCTCTTGCGTGTGTACCTTCTTCCTCTCTTGAATATAGTCTGTCCGCTCTTGCGACCTTCCTTGGAACTTTTCTCTTGCGTCCTCTATGGCAAGATGTAGCGGCTCTCTAAGGAATGCATCCTGAAATCCGTTGTATGTTTCACGAGAAACACCAGCACGCTCCCACGGCTTTCCACCAGCACGCACTGTCCTTGGAGCGAATGCCAGGAGCGGCTGCACAAGCGGGCTTGCATTCTTGATAAAGTCAAGACCCACAGCCTCTACCGGCTTGCCTTCAATGCTTACATCTGTGTCTTCAATGTCTTGAAAGTCCTTGCGAACCTCTGCCTCAATCTCTCTTAATGGGCGACCTGGGTTGTTGGCCAGCCTGTTGTCCACCTCCTGCTTGAATGCCCGCGCCCTTGCTTGGTCGAGCTTCTCCTCTGATACTCTCGGCTTGGCTACACGCTTCTTCTTTCCGCTACTGGACAGCGCTATCGTCTCTGCTGCTGCATCAGCACGCAGAAGCTCTGAATATAGAGCGGCAAGGTCTGCACCTGAACCAAGAGCCTGCTGTGACCACTCGAACTCCTCCCTTGAATCGGGAGAAAGCTGCCCAAGCATTTCATCAGTAACTTGTAAGAGGTTTCCGCTTGCCATTAGATGGCCTGCGCCCGCATTACGGCTTCAATCTCTTCTGCTGACATATTCATTAATTCGTCAAACCTATCTTCAGGGAACTTACGGAATCTCCCACCCTCTTTGGGTTCCCTCTCGGCTGCTCTTGCGCGAATAGCGGAGGGGCTGTCGGTGAAAACCCTGTCGCTATCTGCACCAAACACCTGCTCAGGCCTCGCCATCTCTGCGTCCCGATACGCCCTGGCTCTTCCCTCTTCTGTTACTGGAATGCTATCAATAGCCTCTTTTCTAAGTTGTGCGAGAAGGGCTGTTGTGTCCTGGCCAAACCTTTGTTTCTCAGCAAGGTCATCAATCACTCCCCTGTATGTTGGAACCCCAATCCCTTTTTCTTCAATCATCGCGCCGATGCTTTCTCGCATCTCCTTTGTTCTAGGAACACTATCACGGGCCTCATCCTGAAGGTAGTCCAATAACAACTGCACCTTTGGAGAGATTGGTTTCCCACTTTCTTTGACTCTTGCCATAATCTCTTGACTAAACAAAGCACGGTCTAACCAACTCCCCCCACCCGAGGTTTCCGAAAGAAGAGCACGGGCTTTCTCCATAATGTCTGACTCATCCATGGGTGGAGCGCCATCAAACCCACTAAGCCCCACAACATCTACCCTATTCTTGCGGAATTTCTTGCCGGTTTTCTTGCCGCCCTCAACCCCAATCTCGGTCAACGGATCTATCCTGCCAAACTCCACATCTTCTGGAACAAACTCTTCTGCTCCCCGGCCTGACTTCTGGCTGTACACATACGCCTCAAGAATACGGTCACGTTCAGCGCGAACCTCTTCTGGAGTAGCGTCAGGCTTTCTTTGGTTGGCAAGCTCTACAGCCATTCCAACAACACGTTTGTAGTCTCCCATTAGAGAGGGGTCTTTCTCCATTGCGTTGGCAATCTGACCACCAAGCGCAAGCAATTCATCAGTCATGCCTGGTGCGTTCTTGGGGTGGTGGGCAAACATCTCCTCTGCATTGATGGCCGTCTGAAACAGAATGCGCTGAGCTGGGCTCATTGACTTCACTGCCGCCGCCTGCCTGTCTAACTCTGCTCGTTGTTGCTCAACCTTTTCGAGTCGCTCTCCAGCCTCTTTGTATCTGCGGTGGACTGCGAATATGTTTCCTCCTTCGGAAGCCCTTCCTCCAACAGGGCCAAGCCGTGACGCTGCTTGTCGCAAAATATCCTCTTCGGTAACAGCAGATGGTATGCGACCCGCTTCTGCCATAAGGCGCTTTCGGTCCTCTTCAAGTCCTGCAAGTTCTTGGTTCCTCTTAATGAGAGAGTCCGCGATTCCTGACTCTACAATAAGCCTGTCTACAGCAGCGTCTCCGATTCCGCCTGCTTTGGATGAGCCGGATACAGTAACTGCCCCCGCTTTTGTTTTGGCCGAACCGAAAGCCGTGTTGGAGGGGGTAACCTGGAAGACGTTTTTAACCACAGCGTTGATATGAGCCCTGTCTGTCTCCGATAACGCAGATCGTCTATGAGACGATAACCCAGCCTCAAGCCCTTGCTGCAAACCAAGCGCCAGGGCGTGTCTTTCCGCAACACCCAAGGCATCTTTTGGGTCTGGTCGCTTGCCACCAAACTCTTCACCGAACTTACCCATAAGACCAGCAACACCCGTCTCTCGCATGATTGTTTCAAGCGCCTCTACGGAAAGGTCGCCTTCTGTAAGTTGGGTGCCTTCTCTTTCGGCGGCATCGCCAACCGACCTGGAGACGGTCTGCGCCATGCTGTCTCTCATCTTGTCGAATGCTCCACCAATCTTACGTCTACCCTTTGCGCCAGAGGCGGCAGCCTTTGCTGCTGCGGATCTGTCCCTTAGATGGGCACTAAAGTGGGTTGTCTGTAGGGATTCAATGTTGCCTTGAATGCTGCTAATCTGACGGTCAATAGCTTGGGATGCTTTTCGTAAGTCTTCACGATACGCAGCCGCGCTCTTGTTTGACGCTTTAGCCTCGTCTCTAAGCTCCTTTATTGCTTCATCCCAAATGGATGTGGCAGTAGCCGAATAGGCATCCACATAATAATCAGCGTTCGTTGCCATCACGCACCCCCATAATAGCTCATAAACGCCTTCATTCTACTCTCAAGCGTCCCGCCCTTTAGATTCACACCAATGTCGTAGGCCATGTTTTGCCTCATGCCCAAAGCCTCAAGTTGTTCCTTGTCTAAGGTGGCCAACTCTTCCATTTGTTTTGCTTTCCCGAAAGCCGTTCCTGCTTCCACAATCCCAGCGAACGCTTCGTTCTGCATTTTTTGCTGGGTTACGGAAACCTCGTTGGTCAACTGGGCGATCCTCCCCTCTTCTTCAAGGCGTCTTTTCTGATCCATAACGCGAACTTTCTGGGCCGCATCCTCCATTGCTCGACGTTGCTGCACAGCGTCTTCTGACTGCTTCTTGAACGTGGCCCCTGCCCCAAGGTCTGCTTGGGCCAACTGTCCTGCTTGCTGGGCTCTCTGTGCCTGCTGCTGTTGACTGAGGGCTCCTTGTGCTTGACCCATAGCCACCTGCGTTTCCTGGTCTGTCAAACCAAGGGCACCAAGCTCCTGCCTGCGCTTCAGCTCTTCAAGTTCTTCTTGACGCATAGCAGCGGCTTCATCACCACCAAAGATAGCCCCACCAAGAGCTCCAATCCCAGCACCAGCAATCGCTCCAGGGACGCCAAACGTCTTCCCTGCAATGTCTGCCGCCACGCCAGCCGCAGTCAACGCCGCTGCCCCTCTTCCTGCTTTCTTCGCCATACTACCTACCTATAGAAAGCCTCAAGGCTTACTGAGAAATTCATTAGAAAACTATAACGACCTTCCGTCTCTCCACGAATGGTAATTGTGTGCTCTCCACCACCAAGATTCTTAGAGATAAGAAACCCAGACCACACATTTTGGCAATGAGATAGCCAGAAGTCTGTTGCTTGGTGGGAGCTAAGATCAATAATGTGCCGTGTAGAACACTGAGTTTCAAGCGCTTTAACACCATCGATATAGACGGTGGCTTTCGTGAGAGGTCCAGCATCAAGCGAATCAATAGAAGGCGTAATTGGATAAGCCGTGAAATGAAACATCACATCTGCCGCACTTCTCAAGAAAAAACTCACGCCAGTATTTGAGAAGTTTGTGTCTTCTGGATTGTCTGGAGCCCCACGCCCTGTTGGCCCATCACCCACAAAGGACATCTCGTTAGTGGCTGAAGAATAGCCCCCATCCAAACCAGTCACAAAGGTGTGCATGTTGACAATAGGATTGTAATGGCCACGCATTACATGCTTCGCCTCTACCCACCCGTCTGTTGCAAGGTCAGCGGCGACCACCCCACCATCAACATAATCTCTCATCTTGTCGAGGTTGTCTTGTAGACCCTCGCCCGCAGGATTTGTGGATAAGATGGTTCCTGTTGGAATCGTGACTGGTGTAAAGGCCATTAGCTTTCCCCCCTCATTACCATGATTCCGAGTTGCCCATTAGAAAGGGTGAAGTCGAAATCAGCACCAGCAGCAGGGATATTCATAATGGCGGCTTTGTACCTATCGGCACCCCATGCTGGGACATACAGTTGACGAGGGTTACCAGCAGCAACTCCAGCCTGGTACACCATTGGGCCCCTGCCATAAAGCCTCAGCTCATAAACAGTATAAGCTTGGGTGGCAATATGATTCCAAGTACCGTGAACCATTCGTTCACAATGATGATAATGGGCGACACTGGTGAGTGAACCTCCCTCCATTGAAATGAATGAAATCGAGTCTGTCTTGGCAGTGTTGTTGTCGAACGTAACTCCAGCAGAGGGGCCAAAGTTATTGATGAGGTTTACTTCATTCGGCAACATCTCATGAGCACCACCACCTGTTAGCTTCCAGGTTGGAAAGATTACCAGTCCAACACCGTCTGCTGGGTTTCCCGCTGCGGCAGCGTGTGCCTTTCCTGGTGAGGTATATTCATCATCATCGTGCTGACTAAGATAGATGCTGTAATGAATACGAATCAAATCACCCGAAGCAATAGCGAGATGACCACCGGGTAAGCCAGTAAAACTGATGACCAAGTCAGGGTTTGCGCCGCCATTCAACTCAAACTTGGCTTGTCCTGTCTTGTTTGCGTATGTGGTATCCACAATCGCGCCCGAGTTCAGGTTGTTGGTTGTGTCAATATAAACCAACGGCTCCATACGGCCTGTTGAGTATGCATGAGCAGCGAGTTGACGCTTGTCAATACCCTCAGACCGAACATTCTCCTCGTTGATAGATCCTGTGGCTGTCTGAACAGCAGAGAACTTGGTGTTCGTTGCTGCTCTGTCGGTAGTATCGCCAGCTTCAAAGTTTGTGGTGGTGATCGTGCTCATTATCGATACCTGTTGACGACTGTGATTTGACCACCGTCATAGTAAAAGATGGGACGAGACGCACCTGCTGTAGGGGCCAAGGTAATGGAGTGGTCTGGATTTGGAGAGCATCTCCATCGCAATGAAATCTCATGATTCCCTGTTGATACTGGAATGTCTGCAACCAGATGAACTTGGCCAACATTCTGATAGTGGCGACCACTAACAACAATCGCATTACCGTCTAAGGCTAACTCAAACTGACACCAAATCTGTAGGTGGTTTGATGTTCTATGAGTAGCGCCCGTTGCTAGATGGTTTCTTAGCCAATACCAACCATTGTACTCAATGTGAAGCATCCCCTCTTCAAAGCGAGTGCTCAACTTTTGAGCATCATTAGAAATCCAACCACCCGAATAGTTGTTGTAGTTAATGCTTTTGAAAAAGGCAAAGTGGTTGTCACCGCCGCCACTGTCGAGCCAGTCTGCCCTGGCGGCCACTTCAGGCTGAAGCTTTACACCAGAACGGACTGCGTATTTCACAAGCGCTTTAGGAGACAACTCCTCGTTAGAGACACTGGCGTTCGGTAGGTTCTCCCTGTCTAACGCCCCGTTGATCTCACCTTTAGTGCTGTTGAAGGAGGTGTTGAACTCATCAACGCCAAGGATGTTGGCGCTTCGATGGTCCCCCTCTGTCCACTTGAAAGCCATTAGCGTTTACCCTTGATTGTCTGTGTCTTGTTGGCCCCGTACTCTAAGGAGTATCCCACAAGGACAATGTCGTTCTGAGTTTCAAACTCAAAGGCAAAGGTAGACGCGGCACCCTGTGCGATTGGGTATCGAATGGTTGTGAAGAAAGGGTCTTCCCAAACGGCTGTGTCCCAAACGGCTGTGCCAAACACACCCTGGTCTATGTGGTCAGCACGCTGCATCTTCTCGCCAGAGGAGGTGGTGCCCGTGTAGTCAAAATCCCTGTAGTACGTCAGTGGAATTGTGTTGTCTCCCTTGGTCATCACATGGAGGTAGACATACTTGATGAACTTCTTGGTCGCAGCCTTGCCCATGTCATGCCACTTAGAGCGATACTTGGCAGTGGGTGGTGGCTTATCCTGTGTGCTGGGGTCAACACCACCCGGAAGAGTGTAACCAGCAGCACGCTTGCGGGAGATGACAAACAGCCCCGTCTCATAGTCAGTGACAATACCAGGAGGCTTACCCGTATTGTGGCCAAAGATGAGCTCCCCATTCTGGTCAGATGCGATAACGCCTACCGGGAAATCCTTTCGGGTAGACCATGTGTTCTTATCTATGTGGTAAACCAAACCAAACGACGGCTTTTCTTCACCATCTATAGGCACATAACAATGCCACTCACGCCACTTGGGGCTGTAAGTAGCAGACGCACGGGCCAGGAGGGCGGTGTTGAGTCTCTTCTGAGTCTTCACCAAGTTGGGGGTCATCTTCTCAATCTGTACTTGGGAACCACCATCAAGACCACCAAAGATTCTATAGACCCCATCGTTGCCCAAGAACATAATGCCCACGCCCGGCACAGCGGTCACTGAGTTGATTGCCCTGCAACCAATGCCTTGAATGAATGGGGTAACCTGAAAACCATTGGAGGGATCTCCGCGCACCAACTCAATAGAGGACTCGCGAAATAGAATCAAACTGTTGTAGTAGGCAAACAATCCTGTGATGTCACCACCATCCCGCACACCCACATCAAAGTAGTCTGAGGCAGAAAATGAATCGGGATTCAGTGGGTTGGAATAGTAGATCCGTGTTGGGTCTGATTGACCACCGTCAAGGAAGAGACAGTTCTTAAATGTCGCCGCGAATCGGGCTCCTGGGCACGGGAAGATTACACTCTTTGTTGCAGACGGAGCAAGCGTCACCAAGAATCTATCGGGTGTGTAATCAACATAGGTAGATTCAATGTTGTTCTTTATCGAAGCGACAAAGTAGTAAGTCTCAGCGCTGTCTGTGGGCGTGCCTTCACCAAGATTCTTGGTTCTATAAATTCTTCTTGCAACAGTTCCAACCGGACCTATAGGCAGGCCTTGAAGAAAAATCGCCTGCCTAACTTGAACGCCTGCTGCTGATGTCACCCAATATGCTGATTCAGAACTGGGAGAAAGGGGGCTCTCGCTCCCTGTTTCACTCACAAAGGAAACACGCCACTTGAAGTTGTTGATTGAATCATCTGTTCTATTTCCAAGCCCATAAGTCTCCTGAAATCCAACAGGTACACCACCATTCTGGGTGTTCTCAAGATTTAAAGGAAGAGGGCCGGCGATTCCGAAATACTGTTTCTGCCCTAACCCTGCACCACCTTGGCCACCCTGGTTACCGCCACCAGGATTAGCAATAGGGTCAGGAACCCACGGGGTTACAGCGCCAGGAATACCATCCCAACCAACTGTAAGAACCTCGTTGTCCCCTTTCTCTCCGTCCCACTTCAGCGGCTTATCGTGTCCGTTGACAATAATAAGGTAGCGACCAAAGGGTTCAAAGTCTGTGACAGGCTCATTGAGTGTGGGGATTCTCCTGAATGTGTCAATATCCACAATCTGCCCAGCACCAGCTACGTTGCCCACAGTAAATCGCAGGTTGCAGCGAGCAGAAGCAATGTTCTCAGACTCAAACAAAGTATAGGTTCGAGCGCCACTATGGGTGCTCCACACATAAAGGCTGTGAATCCGCTTCTCAAGGGTAAACGGCTGGTAAGCCAAGGCCCCAGGGAAATACTTCTCATAACCAATTCGGTTATCCCACCCGCCAGTAGCTGGGTCTACAGTGAAGTTCTCCAGTATGGTAGCCGAGTCATCCTTCTGGGGAAGAAGCTCATCTAAACCGCCGACCCTTGGAACCTCAAGCTTTAGCCTTGCGTCCATGCCTACCCTCGCGTCGTTAGACTTGTAGCAGTACGATAGCTAATCTGGCTCTCTCGATACCCTTGCTTGATCCAGTATCCAGCACCCTCGGAGAGGTAGTTGTTCTCCATTCGGAGCATCTCTACATCTGCCTTGCGACGGTAAACCTCTGAGTGGGTGATGTTGTCATGCTTGACGAACAACTCCTGGCAGGCACGATAAACCAAGTAGCGGTGGTGGTCAGGTGGAAACTCGGGGACATCGGTGTCTTCAATCAGCCGGTCAGGCCGGAAGACAAAGCGAACCTCAATAAGGTAGTCCGTGTCTTGGCGAGGATAGAGGCGAACCCGTTTATAGTGGCCATCGTTCTCAGGGAGGCGTTCAGCACCAACAAGGTAGTCGGTAGCAACAACAATCCCCGTCATGGTGGTTGCTGTTTCTAAAGCAAACGCTGCGGTGGACGCATAGTAAGCGTTGGAATCAGGGGTGCGGATATAGGCTTTCTTCAGGATTCCTGAGTTAGCACCCGTGTTTTGAAGGCCAGCAACATTGATAGAATCAGCGGCACCAAGGGTTACTGTCGATGCAGGGGATGGAGCACTCTCTTTGTTCTTATGGATAAAGGTGTACTTCACATAATGAAGACCAGCACCAAGGGCTCCTGCTGCGTTGACTGTTAGCCCAGAAGCCAGGACAGGCTGAATCATGGTCGCGTCATCGTGGATTAGCCAATCTGTTGGCAGCCCTGTGGAGCTCAGAAGAAGGCTAAGCTCCTCATCCCGGTTGCGGGAGAGGTAATCAAAGTGTGCCTGGGTTCCCGACATAGGGCTTCTAATGCCAATGGACATGACTTCAGAACAATCGGCAGGCATATCAATGAAGCGCTGCTTCACTGTAGCTGTAATGGCTTCTGTATTCGAGGCAGTGAAGCCCTCAAGAACCAGAACACCAGCAGAAGACTTGGCAATAATGTACTCACCATCGTCTGCGGGGGCCGTAGCGCCTGTAATCTCTACAATCGCACCCTCCATCCAAGGGAGAAACGGGTTCGATATATCTGTAATTGTCGCAGCACCTACATTGATGATGGGTGTTGGTGGAGCAACATCACGGTAGACCTGAATCTCTTCAGTCTCCTGGGCGAACTTCCAGGGACGGTCGGTAAAGAAGTCGAGGTAAATCTCGTTTACAACACGGTTGACCTCATCAATGTAGGTCTGAACATTGGGGTCGTAGTCTACGATAGACCCAACCATGTTTCTAATCTCTGAGAGGTTCACTTCTACTCCTAAGAAAAAAGGCGGACACCCCAATAGAGGTGCCCGCCCATAGTTCGCGGGCTGCTTTTACAGCTTACGGAAGATCCAAACAGGAGCCACTTCGGCGCCTGGTACACCAGAGTCGATAGCAAGAGCAACACCAACGGTAGTAAGCACATCGGTTGCAGCACCCTTGGTTACTTCTCCGCCACCGGCAGGGATAAGAGTGTCCCCAGCAGCAGCAACAGCACCGTTTGTACGAGCAGCGGCAACATACCCTGCAACACACACACGAACAGTAGCACCACCAGCGAGAACCTCTGGTGCTGTGACAGTTTCAAGAGCAACACCAACGCAAAGACCAGAGACATTGCTCTGAACCACCGTTGTTACGCGAGCCTCACCGGTTTGGCTGGAGTCTAAATCGACCCACTCACCAGCGGCTACGGCTTCTGCACAAGCAAAGGAAATAATATCCGAATGCTGTCCAGTTACTTCGGTCACCTCAAGAGGTGATTTTCCATGATTTAAGTGTCCAAACATAGCCTAAGCCTCCGCGTCTACGAGCAAACCAAGGCTTGCAAGGTGATCAGCAACAATCTGGGTGCGGACGAACATGTGTGCTTCACGAGCAGCGTAGCCACTCTTGTTCTCGAAGTCAGTCATCGAGAAGTTAGCATCACTGTCGAACACAACTTTCATGCTCTTACTGTTAAGGAACATCATTGATGGAGTGTTACCCACAACCGCGTTTCCGAGGTTGTTCTCAACATACATCAAAGCGCCGTTGTAGGCCAAAGCCAAACGACCAGCATCAAGAACAGTCTCTTTAGGGAGATAGCGCTCTTGAGCCTGCAAGGTGTTCTTGTACAGACGGTACGAGGTGGGGCTTGCAAGAATCAAGTCCACAGACCCTTCGGGTGCGTAGATTTGAGTTTGAAGCATCAACTCGGCCATTCCGTTCAGGCCATCACTTGCGAAGTTACCAGCAGCACCAACATCAAACATCTGGTTTTGCCAGTTGCTGGATGCATACGTTGCTTTGGACAGACCGCCAACAGTGTTGGTTTGAAGGCCGAAAGCAAGTTCTTCCAACCAACCAGTTGCGGTATTCACGCCGTTCAAAGAGCCAAGCTCTGTGAGAACAGTGGAGGTTCCACGGATGGTTTGAAGTTCCCACTCACGCTTCAGCATGCCAATGACAGACTTCATGCGAGAATCAGCAATCGAGATGACTGCATTTTCGCCACGGTTGGAAAGCTCTTCTTTCTTCGTGATTACGATGGGAGCAACAAAGTCACACCATTCGTACTCGGGCGAACGCAGAACGTCAGCCACAGAAGAGGAAACAGCCTCATAACCAGTAGCAAGCTGGGTAATATTGGAGTGCTCTGCGAGAATCGCAGCGCGAGTAATGCGTTGACCACCATTGATGATCTCAACTCCACCTGCTTTCTTGATGTGATCAAGAAGAGGTACAGTCTGGAACAGGTTGTCCAACGCTTTCTTAGACCGCGCACGCGCAGTTGAACTAAGAATATCGTTTTGAATAGCCATGATAGACGAATCCTATGGATAGGTAATTGAATAATAAAGAAGTTTAGCAGTTATCCCTAAGGCGGGGCCGGATGACTTCTGCTTATCCATAGAGGGGCTTCGTCTTCAAAGGGAGAATAGCAAAGGGGAACACCCATTGCAACTCTCAGATTTTCACTTTGCTCTTATTGTCGCGAATCCAGTTGTAAATAGCTACCGGGTCATCACGTTCAATGATGTGTTTTGGGACACCACCAACAGAGCCACGAGAAGCACCTCCAACCTTTAAGCCAGCCTCACGAGCAATCTTCTTGTAGTTGTGAAGTTCAGCCTCCTGGTTCTTCACATCATTCGCCAAAGACTTTCCCTTTACTTGCCAATAGGCTTGCTCAAGGTTCATGTGCTTGTTTGCCATCAACACGGCAGCGACATCAGTCTTCATTCCATCTAAGTCGGGATGTTCTACCTTGAACTGATCAAGTCGAATCTGTTGGTGCTGGAGCTCTTGCTGTTGACGCATAGGCTCAAGCATCTCTTTCATTCGAGTTGCCACTTCCTTTTGAATCCGGCTCTCAAAGGACTTGTCATCATAAGGATTGAAATCTCCAAGCTCCTTGTCTGCCTCGGCAGTAATGTCATTGAAGAAATCGGAGTCAAGCATTGCTTTGCGTTGCGCTTCTAAGTCGGCGCGAGTAGTCTCAATAGCTTTGCGTTGCTCTGCGATATTCGAGGTTTTACGCTGGTAATCAGAGCGCAGGTTTGCAATAAGCTTCTGTGCGTCTTCTGGTAAATCAGAAATTACCTGCTGATAGTTAATCCCCTTATGGGATTCTGTAGCCTTGAATACTTCTGAATCCAGCTCAGCAGATGCTAAGTCCTCAATGCTGTGGGTTGGTTCTTCTGTTGGTGCTTGTGCTTCAACAGACTCGGTTGCTTGTCCTTCAGGTTGTTCGGCGGGTGCTGAGTCCTGAGTTGGGGCGGCTTGAGCCTCGGTTGTCTCCATGTGTCTCTCTTCCTTTAGGCCCTCTGGGCCATGATTAATTCAAGGTCTTGAGCAGGGATGGCTTCATCTACCACTACTGCTTCTGCCTCAACGGGGGATTCTACGTCTTCTTCTGCTTCGTTGCGCTCCGAGCGCAAGAAAGTAATGAAGGCTTCATTCTTTGAGAGGACATCGAGCTTTGCAGCAATGTCTTCCATGTCCTGGGCAGACTCAATCTCTGCAATATCGTAGGCCAGGCGCTCCATTCCAGCGTCAGTGGCGGCATCAGCCACCATTTGTAGCTGCTTGATAAACTCAGCGGGTAGGTCCCCATCAATATCCTCTGTGAACTCAGGATATGCGGGCAAACCAAAAGAGGGCATCAGCAGATTCAACGCATCTACTACTTGGTTTAGTACATTCACTTCAAACTCTCCTGTTGGGCCAATAGCTTGGGCAGCATCTGCCTCTAACTGGTCCAGCGCACCGGCTTTTTCAAGGATTTGAGCTTCTTCTGGTAATATGTCTTGGGGCATTATGCTTCCTTTGCGGCGTCTTTCGCCATTGTTCCATTCTTTTTCATCTCAGCCACCGAGAAAGTTTCAGCGATAGCGCGAGCTTTATCACCTTCAAACTTCTTCATATTGGCCTTATAACGTGCGATATTCTTGTCCTGCCCCGCTTGGTGGGCTGCCTGTCTCTGTAACGAGTCCTCAACATGGTGCTTCCCGAACGACGATTCAGGCACAAGCCCCTTGGCGTCCATGATTTTCTCTCTTTGCATACTCGTCTGATAACGGGCGCCGAGCCCACGGTCATAAAAACCGTTGACCCCGAACTTCCCCGTCTGGTCACCCCAACGTCCAGGCGTAGAGGCAGGCATCGAGAGTTGCTTACCCGCAGGCTTCCCGCAGGTTGGACACTTAACCGTCTCAGGGACTTCTTCCTTCGGCAAAAAGAGGGCTTCATAGACATGCTCTCCACAGAAATAATCGAACAAGGGCATTACTGTGTGAATCCTACGCCACCACCCATCAACATATCAGTCACATTGCCTGGGGTGGGGTTGTTTACAAGGTCTTGCGCGGTGGGTGGTCCTTCAGCGGCGGAAGCGCCAGGGACACCTACTCCTTCCTGCTGCATAATCTCCCCCTCAAGGAAGTCTTCAGGCAATTGCATGGAGCGAACAATCTCTTTGAGCAGTGCGGCGTTAGGAACACCCAGTGCTTGGAGAACTTGTACGTTCTGAAGCAGTCGTTGGTTGCGAATAGCCTCAGAAATAGGCGTTGAGGCCTGGTCTGCTGCGAAAATCTCGAAGTCTCCAATGAGATCCTCTGGTTTTACAGTAGAAGCCTTGCCATCGAGCATCACAATCTCCGCAACCTTCTCTTCTTCCAAGAATAGAGACACCATCGAGGCGTAAATCTTGGCCATTTCCTCTATTGCCGCGTCTCTTTCACGAGCCATGCGGCCAATTTCACTCGTTGTGTACGCTGCCAGCGCCGCAATCTCCGTTGCAGTCGCCTTTGTAGCCTCTCCACGAGTAAACGCCGCAGTAACAGACCCGGAATCCTTGTCCCGAATGACATCTTGCATGTACCTCGATACTTCTGAGGGAAGATTTTGGTGGGGAACAGGGACAATCAGGCTGCTGAGGGCGTCATCAGACTCCACTTCAACAAACAAACCGTCAATACCGCTGGTAACCTGGCTCATCTCGTCATCAGTCATCGCCCCTTTCTTCACTAGCCACTGCCTGCTCGCCTTACGAACCGCATTTGCTTGGAAGGAACGGATGATGTTCATCTCATAGAGTTGGTCATAGATGCGCTTGATTGCTGAGTAGCCCTCAAGAGGCCGGTCAGGAATTCGGTTGTAATACAAGGGAGAAATCGGCACTACTGGCAGATTAGCAGCGTCCCTGAAGGGGATAAAGTCAGCGCTGTCCAAGAACTTGTCACCACGGTCAGGGCACCACCAGTACAACTTGTCATTCACCAAGTCGTACATCTCAACCACTTTCACATACTTGAACATGGGAGATATAGGGCTTTGCTGGGGGTTTTTCGGCTGGGCACCACCCGTGGCGTCCTTGATTCCTTCCTCAAAGAAGGTCACCATGTCAGCACCGATGTCATCAAACTTGCCGCCAAACTTCTTCTTGGCTTCAGCCACAGTCATCCAGTAGATGTGCCCAATAAAGCGCTGGGTGTCCCACCGCGTGGCATTTCTATCCACAATGATTTGCCAAGGGGGCACAGCAACAGGAAGAACGCGGTCATATACGCTTTCCCGGTCAGTAATCGTCATCTTCAGGAAGCTCATCGGGTAGATAAGTGCCATACGGCTACTGTTCTCAATCTCATTCCGACTCTTGTGCAGGAATCCATTGATAATTGCTTGGGACTTCTCAACATCTCCCTTACCCTTGACGCCCATCTTGATGACAACAGAGGGATTCTTGGCAAACAAGGAAGCCTGGAAAGACTCAATATACCCATATCCATCGTTCGTCTGAATACGAATCTGGTTCAGAGCGGAATCCTTTTCAGTATCCCAGAAGTCCATCTCATAGACAGACTTGTAGCGAATAAGCTCATCCCGCTTGTCTCCCCAATACTTGTCATGAGTATCAAGGATTACTCGTAAATCTTCCGGCTTCATTTCCTACCACCTTTTACTTCTCGAACCAATGCCTTACCAGGGCCATTTTTTAGACTGTCTATCTCTTTCTGAAGCTCAAAGATTCGCAATACTTCCTCGGCATCCTT
>Ga0209349_1000609_pt1 | contig 17985 bp, 11 predicted proteins | sample ETNvirnome_2_130_FD_184067 | JGI IMG/M metagenome (GOLD analysis project Ga0209349, IMG submission 184067) | Marine viral communities from the Pacific Ocean - ETNP_2_130 (SPAdes) (version 2) | ecosystem: Environmental > Aquatic > Marine > Oceanic | place: Pacific Ocean | collected 2013-06-22
CCGCCGAAGTTGTATAGCCCGTATACTCCGCTTCCATCTTCATCCTGAACACGGAAGACAACATCTTCCTTCGGACTCACCGTCAGCGCACCCGCCGTCGTGCTGATCGTCTGCGCCCCTGTAAAGGTCAGGTCGCCTGCAACTAGCTCAACTTCATTAGCATCAGCTACCCTGAAAATAAGCTTATCGTCTGTAGTGAAGTCAATTAAGTTATGTGCGTCCCTGCCTACCGTCAAACCAGCCTGTAAAATACTTGTGACTGTTGTTAAGGACGCATCCAGGTCGAAGTCTGTGCCGGTTAGCGTAAGCCCATCACCAGCGGTATAAGTCGTATCAGTAGTGGCGATGTCTGAGCCGTTTATCGCAAAGGTCTTACCGGAGGCGATGTCGATACCGCCATCGTCGATCGTGAGGATATCTGTACCATCTACATCAAAGATGTATTTTCCTCTGTTAGCGGTACTAGAGGCTTCGACTGTGGAGAATTTTACATACTCCAGCAACTGTCCACCAGACACGTAGCTGGTTGTTATTAGTAGGCGTTCGGCACTACTAGAGCCTACGCTAATAGTAGGGTTGCCATCATTGACAGCGTTATACATCGTAACGTCGCCAGCGGCTACGTCTGTGGTAGCTCCAGCAGCACCAAGCGAGGTTAATGCTGCGAGCGTTGTTATACTCCCTTGCGATGCCGCTGTAACAGATGCTGCTGTACCACTGGCATTACCCGTTAAGGCTCCTGTGATGTCACCTGCAAAGGCTGTGGCTGTAAGCACACCCGAATTCGGGTTATACGTTAAGCCTGTGTCTGTTTCTATCCCCTGAGTGCCTGTAGCACCATCTACAAAGGTAGGATAAACAGTTTCGTCTGCGGTGTTGTTTGCCGATGCAGTAACAGCAGTTGCGATTGCCGCCGTACCTGTAGCAGAACCAGCAGACCCTGATACATCACCAGTTACATTACCAGTAAGGTTACCCTCAAAAGTGGCAACGATAGTTCCAACGGAACCACTGACTACTTCAGAGGAGATACTGGCATCAGCAATAAAGGTAAGTTTACTGGCTGAGTCGTCCCAACCCAGGAAGGCTTGTTTAGCCGCACTACCCGTATGATATTGGAGAGCTAACCCAACATCCTTGTTAGTGTCAGAAGCTAGAGCACCACCACCAGAAGCTGTCTGGAGGTGAATGATCGGATCTACTATAGTAGTAACAGTTGAGTCAACAGTTGTAGTTGTACCACTAACCGTTAAGTCACCGCTAAGGGCTAGATCAGTTCCTGTCGTAGCACCGCTTGAAAAAGTAACCGCCACTAGGCTGCTACTTCTCCGTAGTAACTTACCTCAAGAGAGCTACTACTACCCGTAGTCCGTATAAATTTAATAGAGCGAATATCAGCATCGCCCTTTATCGTAAGGGTGTCACCAATTGCTAGCAGGTGTCCTTGAGATGCTGTGGGATCTTCCGCAATATCCCAGCGACAGCCAGCATCCTCAACAGTTATAAAGACTTCGTGAACATATCCCGCAGTAGTCGCGGGTATAGAAGCAAGGCCTACGGCAGTTGCTTCTACAACTAAGGTTTCTCTACCAAGCGTACTTGCCATTTTACCTACACTCAGGGGGAGGAGCCTTTCGACCCCTCCCCCACTCGATGTGACTTGTTGTTACTTCGTTACCTTAAAGATAACGTGGGGAGCCAGGAAGATGGGGTCATCTCCACCAGAACCCTCAGCCGCTTTAACCAAGTTGATAAACAAAGACCCACCAGGCTCAATCAATGCCGCAGCATCTAGAGCAGTTGAGAGGTCAAAGTTAGCAACAGAGTCTGCAGTAACACTTAGCCCCGTTGCAGCCAACGAGTCGGTGTTTACGTCGTTTGCTTTTCCTGAAACCGTAGAAGCAACAGCCACACTAACCGTGTCGCTGGAGTCCAAAGTAACATCAGCACCGTAAGGGGCATAACCCGTTACGATCGAGATTGCATTTTCAGGAATCGCTACTTCGTAAATCACGTTGTCGGCTGCAGCCGCAAGAACAGTACCAGCCGCTGGGCCAGCATCGTTTATCAAGCGAGCAGCAGTATCCTGCAACAGCACTTCGACACCACGAACATCGACTTCAGTGAAGCCTACGTCAAACACAACAGTTGAGGTATCAACTGAGTGTCCCACTACCTGCCGTAAAGCAGCAGCGGTAGTTACTCGTGTTTCAGTGTGTGCTCCTGCCGTTTCTGACAGGTACTGAGTTGTATCGACCGTGTATGGAGCATCTGAGTCCGTAAGGACTACGTAGGGAGCCGCTTCAATGACGTCACCTGAAACTCCTGCCTGCAATGCCAGAAGCGCAGCAGGAAGTGTTTCATCAGTAGCATCAGCAGCTACCCAGTTTGTTCCATTATGGGCGATAAGGTTGTAAGCACTTACAGTACCGTTAAGGGTTACTTTGCGCTTTCCGATTGTTTCTGCGTGTATTGCAATAGCCATTACGCTGCCACCGCCGCATCCGTGATACCATCAACTCGACCAATGGACTGCGTGGAACCAAGTCCAAACGCAAGCCGCCAGCGAATCCGGTCTCGCCAGATGTCTTTGTCTTCAAGCCATCCGATTTCAAAAGGCCTCATCCCGTCAGCACCTTGGACTCCGAAGATTCCGGGAGTTGACGAACCAGGCATACCGAACATCAGCATAAAGAGGGAGGAAGTTGCTCCACCGGTCTTAGCTGAAAACGTGCCGCCTGAGATTGATTCAACCTGTCCTTGACGATCCGACCATACGATCGGGGTCTCGTTGTACATCCGAACAAACTCACCGAACGCGTTCTTCTCAGTACGGATCGGAGTGTTGGTCGAACTAAAGTTTACGAAAGCACCGATACGTCGGTGAATTTCACGTGTTACAGTGAAGAGCTGGGGAGTTCCGTTCTTAACCTTGTGGATAGTTGCATCCACGTTGGAGAAGTTCAAACCATCGCCAGTAGACGAAGTACCTTCGTTAGTTGTTTGTGCTGCGGGTGTCAGCGCGTGAATCCCGTTGGGCTCCTTGTCGTTAGAGGTGTTATTGCCGTAAATCACCTTGTCGCCAATAAGCTCCAGCATGGCTTTCGCCGTCTGCTTCAGCTTATATGCCCTCTGTCCCATGGCGTTTTCCATGGTATCAGCCAGCCCGTGAGTGTCGGCGTTAAGACCTACCTGCTCAAGAGACAGCGTTACAGCCGTGGTTACCGGAGTTCCCTCGGGAAGCTCTTCGTCCAAGCCATAGAACTGGGGTGTGGCAACTGTTGACTCTCGGAGATACCGCATCTCTGTACCGCTCAGTGATTCGAACGGAACTCGGGGTAGCACCGGATCAGTGTTGATGATTTCATCTACGACAATAGCCTCGAACGCTTCAGTTGAGCGCCTTTGCATCTCTGTTAGAGTTGCAGCCATTGTTTGTGTTTACCTCTTGGTCGATGACATGGGACCCATATGACCTGACATCCAGTCAGTCATCTGTTCCAGTGCATCTCGACCTTCCATCGGGTTAGTTGTAGTACGGGTTCCTATCCCAGGAATGGGATTTCTACCCGCGTCTTCCGACGGTTTGAGAGCACGAAAGGTTGCCGTAACCATTCTGATATCCCTTGCCGTTTCGCATTCCGAGAGGGCTGCCTCTGGCACACCCACTTGGTTTGCTGATATCCTTGCAGACCACATGTCATCGCGGTCTTTAAGGGCTGAAGCTACTGCAACGTCTTGCGCCTTTTGAGCGTCTTCTGTTGCGTACTTCAACTCTAGCGCTTGGCGAGTTTGCTGAATCTCCGTAGTTCCAGGATCGCCCTTTGCTTTTAGCATTTCGAGCTCTCGCCCTAGTGCCTGTGACTTCTCTTGTTCGGTGGACCTCAAAGCAGACAAGTCACTCTCGAATTTTTCGGAGGCTTCTTTCATAAAGCCTTCGAATCCGTTAGTGATTGACGTCTTGTCGTCCTCTGATAATCCCTCGATCTTGAGGAGGTCGCTGAATTCAGCCATAAGTTCCCAATCTCTTTGAACTCCCGTAAGGGTCATCCAAAGCCAACTAAGTGATTGCCGTCATCTTTACTTATTGTAACACTTTAACTACGTGTCTGGAAGGTTTCGAACTTACTAAGATCAGGAGCATTTCCAGCAGCTCGCCACCACTCCCGAGCTATTGGGTTCTTAAACGATAGTGTAGATCCCGTAAATCCAAACACATTAAGAGCGTAATCAATCATTGGATCTGCTTGTCGGGCTAACTCACGTTCCTGGCGAATACGTCGATCATACAGACGAAGTAACGGGTTTAGCTTATAAAACCTCAAATCATTTTCATCACCTATACGACGTGCTCGCGTACGATAAGCTACAAGCTCTTCTACACCAAGTTCCGCTTGAATACGTTCATCAAGATTCCAGTACTCCCTAAGCTTAGTTTCACTAAGGCTTCTAAGAATACCCTGTGGTGATGGAATACCTGGGGCTATCTCTTCGGACTTAACGAGAGCTTTCATAAACTCTTCCCTAATATCTTCAGGTATTTGCTTTATAAACTCCTCTCGCGAACGGAAGAACGTGTTCCACTCAGGACGTCCATCACCATCCATATCTTCTGGAACAAAGGCTCTATAGTCCTCCAGAAGTTCATCAACCTCATGTCTCAAAGGCTGGAAGTCGTCTCGACCTAACCGTTGTTTCATTGCTAGGTGTTCTTCGGGAGTAATCGGAACCTCAAAGTAGTCAGCAGCTTCAGCGCCGCGTGTCGTCTTTACCTCTCCTGTAACCGGGTTAACAACATCAATCTTGTCGATCGGTGTGTCTACTAACTGCCCTTCTGCGTTACGGATACGTATACGACCTCTCAGGTTTGGTAAGACAGCAGCCCGTTGTGTACTCCACCCCTTAGAAAGTTCCCTGTAATCTATGGGGGCTACATCTCCGTTTAGCCACCGCATATCTAACTCATGTTGTTGTGCATCAATAGCCTCAACCTGAGCGCGGTATGCTTCCCACATACGTGAGGTTTTTTCCGCAATCATTTTAGCCTTGGGAGAACGCAATACACCGTTAAGTGCTCGATACTCATCTGCTCCAGGAAGGTTATTTAGAGTCTCCTGTTGGCTTGGGGCTAAAGCTATAAGAGAACTACGGGGTACACCGGCCTTTAGAGCCTTTTCCTGCATATCACGAGGTAACCCAGCTTTCTCGTAAATCGCAGAAATAGCATCACGAAGACGTGTTTCATCATCACTACGGAACCGTACCTTACCCACAAGTCCTGTCAGTGCTTCTTTAACACTAGCTCGGCGCATCGCTTCACGCATGTCTTCTTGCGTAACGATAGAGCCAGGGCGTGGCCGCATAGTAGTGATATCTATCTGGTCACTGGGAAGTCCCATAGCCCATAGTTCCTTAAGAACTTGACGTTCCCGGAATCTATCCCCAAACACCACATCCCTAATCGTGTTAATTTGGTCACTGATAGGGGATAAGGCTTTTTCTAAGCCTGGAAGTAAAGTGACGCCTGGGAGGTCCGCTTGTGTTGCACCTCCCGCAAGGTTAATTATGTTAGCGTACGACGTAGGAAGGAACTCACCTGTTTCTGGTTCTGCTCCGGGGCTAATCTTCGGAAGCACACCCGATGTAAGCATCTTGACGTGTGGTCCTGGGTAGAACCCGAAACGAGCTATAGACTCTTCTACTGAGGAGTACTGCCCAAGCATACCCCCGTCGTGTTGGGTAGGAAACTCAGCCCTAAATATCCTACGAGGTGCGTTAAACGCTGTACCTCCCAGCAAGTTAAACTGAGTCCCTAAGATATCCGCCCGAACGTAGCCATTATCTGTGTTCTCCCAGTAGTGGCCTTCCGGTCCGAACGACTTCCACATAACCGGGTTCTGTACGCCCACACGGGCAAGGTACGGAATACGGCGTGACTCGTATGTCCAAAACGGAAAGATAGAAGCCATAAAAGCATCCAACATCGTTTGGTCATCGTAGTTAACAAAAGCTGCTTTTAAGTCATCCGTTGCCTCTCTCACAGCCTTATCAGATGCACTTCGCAAACGTACCCGAGCAGTAGGAGACAAATGATCTACAGCACCCGCAACTCGTTCTAGATAATCATCAAGCTCTTTCTTAAGTTCTGGAGAAAAGTTACTAGCGTTCTTATTCCGTATAAGTTGTTCCTTAAGGCTAGCTATAGCCTCTTCCTTTACCGCGAGTGCAGAGTGTATCTTCTCATCAATACCGAGGTTAGCCAGCACCTCATCGTAAGCATTACCTATCTTTCTACGGGCAGCGTCTGGAATATCAGCACCAACCTCACTAGCCTGTTTAAGCACACGTTCAATGAACTGTTCTTTACCTAGAGCGGAGTCATTGATAATAGCCTGTTGAACCTGCTGAACATCTCCCTTGAGAATTTGCCCGAGTTCGTGCTCCCCAAAACGATTTTCAGGAGCAAAGATATTAGGTCGAACACGAGCTTTAATAGAGTCATCAGTAGCATTACCTATTATTGCGCCCGTCTTTTTCCAAGCTTGTCTGTTCAGGTCCCTCATCATGAACTCTGACCTCTCTAACGCTTCCCATGCCGGTTTAACAGCAGCCTCAAACTCTACTTCCCAGAAGTAAGAAGAGCGGTCATTAGTACTGGAGAAGAGGTCCTCTACCAACTCATTACGAGTCTCACGGGCATCACGCATATGATTAAAGCGCTTTAGATGTATATCAGCCCACTCAAGATCGCCATCGCCTAGCTTTGTTGCTGCTCTCATAATTTCTTCAAAGTGGCTGTCAACAACATTAAAGAGTTCCGTCATAGACAGGTCAGCAGACTCGTGAAGTGCTTGCCTTGTCGTAAGGTCAAACTTAGCGGCATTACCGAATTCGCCTCGTCGAATACGCCTTGTTACGTTTCGTTCAATCTTGTGGGGGATAGATAAGATGTCTGTCATCACATCATCCAAGGACGCTAAGGCGGACAGGCGAGCAGTCTTATTACTTACATCCATATTCTTAATGCTGGCTAACAATGCCGTTAGCTGTATTCCAGCACGCTCAGGGGAGTTCATGAAATGTTCAAACTGAAGCCTCTCAGTTTGTTTGGTTAAATCATCAATTAGATTTAAATCGCCGCCCTTCATTGCCCAGTCATGCCACATGGACCGAGCCTCCGGAACTATCCCACCAGACGTAGACATGGTGTCAATGATTTTAAGCGCAGCTTTTGTATCCACCGTTTCCTTTGTTAGTTCTTCCTTTAGTACACGTACTGCATCACCATTCCCACGACCAGCACGAATCGTAGCAGTCTTAACGATAGCTCCGTAATCGCTATTAGCTAGTACCTCTGGTAAGGAGCCAAGTTCTCGTGCTAGTCCTTGTGTGAACATTTCATCCTGGTATACCTCTGCAAGACGCTTATAGCTTCTCTCTGTGAAGTAACCCCTACGCATACTACTAGCTACAATATTGGCATGTTCAAACCATTTGTCCCCAAGAAGGCGACCAGCATTAACAATGCTTTCTTTACCTCCAATGCCCTTAAACTCTTTGCCTTTAATCTTTAGCTTAAAACCCTTCCAGCCAGGTATTAAGTCTGTAATACCTAAGTCTTTAGCTGTTTTATAGTCATCAAACATGCCGAGTCGGTTAGCCCCCGGGTTTTGTTGCTGAAACAGACCACGGGAGTAAACGGAATAGCCTGCAAAGTCCACAGATATATCATCAACTCCTCGGTATACAAACGAGGAGCGCCCTGTCCAAACCCGAACTGCATCTTCAGTAATGTTAGAGATAAGATACTCTGGTGTCTTTAGGATGGCTGTGGCTAGAGGTCGAGACAAAAACCTCTGAATACCGTTCTGCCATACACGAGTCTGAGCTACATCGAAGCCCCTTATAAGGCCTCCGATTTTACCCATGTCATCAGTCCATTCATGGAATCTCTGATCTATCTTGTTTTGTGTTATCTTCATGGTCTTGGAGAGAAGAACACGTTCTAATGTATTTGGCTTTATTCCAGTAACTGCTTCCTCAGCTATCTCAAAACGACGCTTTATCAGTGCCTCGATCCTACCCTCTACCTCTATGCGGGTTTTAGTTAGTTGTGTATCTCCACCTAAAATCCTGATAACACGGTTAGAGACCTCTTCAACCGATGCACGCCCCCTGATCGCTAGCTCTATCATATTGTTAACGGCAAAGCGTTGATGTCGATGAATACGCGGTAGATCACTACCCGCGTGACGTGCTAAACTCTCAACAGCTCGACGAGACATGGGATCCGCATCAAGCATTAAGTCTCGAAATTGCTTGTGTGCCCGAGTAGCAAGCTGACCGTACGGCGTAGACATCTCCATAGCCTCAGCAGCAAACTTAAGAAGTTGTTCATCAGTAACTGAGCTTGGGGACCCTTGCTTAGCAGCAACCGTGTAAGCACGCCGGATGACATCAGAAGCACGTGCGCCTGCGTCAGCTATAAGTTGGTTACGAGAACGACTCTTAATCTTCCCAAAGGCCTTTCCGGCTTTAGTTTCAGTCAACCGTGTAGCTGAGCCAAAACGTTTAAGAGCCCAGCCTGCCTTCTTAAACGGTAGGTTTACTGCAGCTACATAACCATTCTCAATACCTCCCAGGGAAAATTCCATCTTCTGGTTGAGGAAGCGTCCCTTAAAAGCAGTACGTCCAACAACTGGAATCTTACCCAACAACCCGAACCCCATAAAGTTAAGCGGATCTGAAGCCATACTACTAATGAACTTCTCGCCCCAAAACAAAGCATCCCTGTCCCGTTGGAAATCCCCTGCATTAGACCAGAAGTTCCCACCCTCAAACACCACGTTCTCGTAGAAGTTTCTACCTGTATCTCCTAGGCGAGTATTACGCAAGCCCGGCGTAATAGAAGAAACACCACCAACTAAACCACCAACTACTAACCCAGCAATGGGATCCCCCATATGCTTCTGAGAAAGATGAAAGCCGTTAGTAATGAGGCGTAGGGGATTAACCGGGACACCGGCTATACTAGGGCCACCTAAGAGGTTAGAGCCCATCTTATTGATAGTACCGGCAAAACCACCTGAAGTACCTACATCAGGACCACTATCCGCGTCTAGAAGCCGCCGTTGTTCCTTAAACCTCTTTCGTTCATTAAGTAGATCCCGTTCGTCTTCCGGCAAAAGTTGACGTGCGGCGCTTACGTCATCAAAGCTTCTTCCGCTCTTTCGAATATAAGCCTCAAGGGGGGTTTCACGCCTAGCCCCCTCTCTCAGGGTTTCAGGGCGTGGACGATCACTTGTCAGCCGATCAATTATTCCACCCACGTTACCGTCCTCCTATCGCACCTAGTCGGGATCTGGATTTTGTTGTAATCTGACCTACACCTATACGGGGAGCCGGAGTACGAGACTGCCGTGACCTACGAGCCGCCTCTGTAAAGAAGTCAGCATCAAACTCACGCTGTACATACTTATCCATAGTTCCTATCTCCGGAAAGCTCCCTGAAAGCAGTTCCCTGAATGACGGACGTTCCTCTGTGTCTTTTTCTACGCGGTCTCGTATAAGGTTTAGTTGTTCTTCAAACCCCTGTAACGCTAAACCACCTATGTCTTGAGCAACAGCACGTCCTTGAGCACCGAAGAGAAACTTGTTAGCCTGTTGTTGGAATGCCCTAGCAAACGGATCTTCAAAGTCATATTGGCGAGCTCGTTCCTCGCGAGCTATATCAGCTAAGCGTTCGTCTTCTTCTAAGCGTTCCTGGTCAGCTAAGTACTCATCACGGTATTCCCCAAGCCCCGCCGCTTTCAAATTCTCCTGGTGTACGTAATCTGCTAACGCCTCGTCCTCTGCCTTCTTTTGCTTAAACTCCTGTATCCTTCCACGTGCTTCTGCTCTTTCGTCAGACTCTCCGGGTACAGGATCACCCAGCGTAGAGTCCTGTACCGTCTCAATTATCTGCTCAACAGTCTGACCACCGAAGTCGTTACTACTTAGGAACTCAATTATGCTGGGCGCACGATCATCGCCGGCTGCGTTCGTCCCATACTTACGCCACCCCTTTGCAATACCAATAGACATTACATCCTGAAATACATCATCAGCAAAGAGAGCGTTAAGCGCCAAGTTCCCAGCAGCCCTAAGTTCGTCCCTTACATAGTTCTCCTCCATAAAGTCTTCTAACGACACTCCTGCTCTCGCTGCTAATTCGCCAATCTCAGCCTCAAGATATCCTCGTATCTCAGGCTGTATTGCTTCTGGTAGATCAAGCAGGAACTCCGCTTGGTCCCGGATAAGCTGGTCTCTTCGCACGTTAAGGTCAACAGGAAGTACAATGAAGTCTTGTACTTTACGGTTAAGATCCCCCCGAGTCCTAATACTGTCGTTATTTAGGTCGTTAGCTTTGAAGAAAGCAAAGGGGTCTCCCCCATAAGAGTCCTGAATTTTATCTAGTATTTCCTCCCAGTTGTCAAACGTCCGCCCTATCTCATCCTTTACATAGGCTCTTGCATACTCTCCAAAACCAGCTTCACTGATATTTTCGGCTACTTCTAAGATGTCTAAACGAGCACCCGACGCCGGAAAGATAGAGTCGATATAGGCGTCTTTAATCCCCCGAGACCATACTTGACCAATACCAAGTTCAGCGATTATAGGGTTTAACACACTCTCATAAGCATTGATTCGTTCTAGGTCTATGGCCTCCCCTTCGTAAGGCTCCTCTATAGCGTTTGCTACAGTATCAGATAGCTGCTTAAACGCCTCGAACAAAACCTCCTGCGTATTAGTACGCGTAGAATTCTTATCAAGAGGGATAACACCATCAACGTCTTCAGAGAGTAAACTACGGAACACTTCTAGAACGTTCAAACCAGAAGCCTTAATAGCTTCGTTAATAGATTCCCCGTTAGGGTGCGCGCCAATTATGTCAGTAGCGATGTAAGTACGTAACCAGTTATTTCGTATCCCCTTATGGAAATGGATCTTTATGAGGTCCGACTTCTTAAGTATCTCATCAGCGCCTTTAAATCCAATGAGCAGGTCTTTAATAGCTAACCGTGCGGCATGTGCATTACTAGCAGGCATCCCGCGTAGCAGGGAACTAATAACCGGATCAATTATCTTATCATGCGTGACGTACTCTATTTCCTGCTCATCCACCATACGCGTATGTAGTCCGGGAGTAAGCTCAGTTACTGCCCAATCTCGGAAAGCTAAATCCGATCCCGATCCGGCATACTCTTTTGTAAGCTCTTCTCGGTGGCTCCTAATGAAATCTAAGAGTTCTTCATTCTCCCGCGCTGTTCCGGTTAAAATTTCCCGAGTCACATCACTTATGTAAGAGGACCACTCGCCTGCCGTCACACCATTGACAGGACCAAACTGGTCAAGAGCGCTAGTTCGTCCCTCTAGCCATCTCTGTGAAGTTGTTATCTTACCCACGTCTCGAACCAGCTCGCTATCAAGGCTCTCAAACAACTGTTGCATTGCTTCGTCTTGTACTCGCCGCGTCAGTCCCCCTTCTGCAAGACTATCTACATCCGCCAGAAACCCAAGATACTTCTCAAACTCATCCTTAAATAGCTCAGCTTCTTCCCCAGGCTCTTCATCGGGCCTTAAAACACTGCCCACATCTTCCGCCGACATCTCCGGATGTGCTTGGAAGAATTTATATACAAACAATAGTTGTCCACGAGTTTGTGAACCGAAATCAGAATCTCGTATTAACGCCGCACTCGTAAGCTCATCGCCTGCTGCGTACTGACCTAATACACCGGGGTCATCAAAGAAGTCATTTATGTCTAATTCCGCATCCTTCGTGAAAATACCCAGATTAGTAATCATGGTTGGGTTAGAAAAAACTCTTAACAAGTCTGGGTAAAGACCCAAGTTAATACTGTCTAACTGTTCTTTCTCAAAAGTATCGAACTCCTCATCACTAAGCTCATCCAGGAGTGTACGCATATCTTCTGCGTTCCCATCCCTAATAAGCGCCTTAAGATCGGCATCTTTAAGAAGCGCGATTGCAGGTATATCATCTACTCGACGTAGCGAAGCATTAAACTCGATACTCTCTTCGTAGGTTAATCCCGAAAACTTGAAGAACTCTACCCCACTAAGCGAAGGAGCAAGAACCGGGGATGTAAGATAATCCCCTAGAATACCGGCTTCTTCTCGCCCTGCGGCCCTAGCTTGAGCCCATCGCACCACTATATCCTGAAGCTGTTCAAGCGTTACTGTTTCGGGATCAGGAAGACCCCGAACTAAACCGGGAATATAGCGTTCTTCTACTGTAACCATTAGAGGTTGTTAACCGCCCCTGGTTGTGCGGATCCACGTGTCCGCTGCGCCGTGGGTAGGACATTAGTCGGAGGTATACCGGCTGCTACTCCCTGTGGCTGCTGTTGTGGGTTAGGCTGAAGTAACTGTCGGAACTCCTCCAAGATCGTTTCGAGGATCTGTTGTTCCTCTGTATCTCCGTCTATCTCAGCTTTAGCAATCCGGCTAATAAGCCCTTGGATCATCTCCAACTGCTGTACTTCCGGCAACAGCTCTAGTCGCTGTTCGTTAAGGTCTTCAGCTTCTCTAGCCGCATCAGGCACTAGATCAGGAATGATGTGTTCCCAGATACTACGTCGGCTAACAACAGGTCCACCACTTGGGTCCAACGTCCTGGCATTGTTTACGCGTTCTGTTAGATCAGATGGAGTAGCTAGTTCTATAGTAGATTTAATCAAGGAATGCGCTGGCATGTCCCCGGGTTTAACCTCTTCATAGAAGAACTCACGTTGTCCGCTATCTGCTGGGTCTACCCCGATGGTGATGAAACCCGTTTCTTTGTCTCTAAACGTGTCAATGATCCACTTGCCGATATCGTCATACGCGAGTTGCATAACGACACGCGACTCTGCGGAAGTAGCCAGTGCTGCTTCAAGCACCTGAGCAATAGCGAACCCGGACAAAGCGACGTTGAGGTTGCCATGTAGCAAGTCTGAGACTGATCCACGTTGACGCATTCCTTCCAGAGTCGTGACGATGATGTTTGTAGATTGGTCTAGTGCCGGAATGTTAATGATCTGGCGACCTCTCTCACCCCGGCTGGCATCATACGGCTGTGTAACACGTTCACCGGAGCGAGCGTCAAGGTCATATGGGTCAGCAACGGGCCGCCCGCCGTGTGTAAGCTCGTCTACGGGTGCCGTGAGCACCTCATCCATGTGCAGATCTAGCTTCTCTAAGAAGTCATTGATGTCGGTGTAGATGCGACCGTTTGCATCCAGGATCGACTTCGCCGTACCTGAACTAATGGAGTCACCCCGAAGGATGTTATTTGGGAATGCTTCGCCGTTAGAATACAGAACGTTAAACGGCATAACGTCATGACGAATATCATCCGATACCTCTCGGAGTACTTCACTATCGACGACTATTCCCCGTCGTATGAGTACTTCGTCATTCGTACCAAAATCCCGTTCGTAATAATCTTTAACCGTAACCACACGAGCGTTGCTATTTTTGATCTTATCCACAATACCTGCATCTGCGATCGGCTCCCTGGCTACCCAACGTAGGAAGTTAGTCTTCCCCATCGGAAATACATGTGTTATCTCCGATAACCCATCGTCATCAAAGCGTTCAAATACGTTAGCTGGATTCACAGGCTCGATCTTGAACTGAACAGTACCCTCACGCTCTAGGCTAGCTAGCGAATATACGATAACTCCGGTCTCGCACACAGAGTCAGCAAACGCCCGTTCCATGCGTTGGGTGCCCTTTTGCAGTAAACGCTCATTGTTCTGCCGTAGGATTCCAGCTACCAGGTACTCTGCATTAGAGTAGTCCTTCTGAGTTTCCGGACTATCACCAGCACGCGAGGGTAGTTGCCACCTGACCGCTCTGCCGCTCAACATGTGAACAACCAGGTCAAAGTAGGTTACTGAGTCGTTAGTGCGTAGACGAGGATTCTTATCCTGGTTCTGTAGTTCCCGGTTAGTTATAAACCTGGGGTCTAAACCTCGCCTTAACGCTTTCCATTCACGTCGTTTTGCCGCTCTAGCAGAGTGATCGCTCTCTAAAGAGGCAATACGCTGTATAACATCGTCGTGCTGTTCTGCCAATTAAAGTACCTTAACTCCTTGACGTCGCGTACTTTCCCTTCTTATTTTACCACGTGGGCCCGGATCGAATGGAATCATAGCTTGTCTACGAGCTTCTGGCACAAACGCCATCATAGCGGTTATGAGCTCGTCATCGTGTCCTCCGGGCGCTGCACTCATCCTGTGCTTCGAGGTACCCATATGCCTGTAGTTAAACATTTCGTGTATTAGATTGGAGCTACGGACAGTGATTGCACCATCAGCCGCTATCAATTCCTTAAAGTCATCTACCAACAATGGCTTAGTCCCTACGTTCATAGGCCAACCTACGCGGGGAGCTCCTCCTGGGTTTGTGCTTGGGTGCATATACAGGTTGAGGACTCCTGCTTGCCGCAGCAGGTCTTCGAATCCGTACTGGGCCAGGTTCCTTTCGTCGATGACCAAGGCATAGTTATACGCGGTGTATAGCTCTGCGATTTCATCTGCAAATGCAGTTTGGGATACGCGTCCTCTAAAAGTGGCGCATTGGCTGGAGATGCCCACATCCCAAACTGTAGCCACTTGATAGTCAATGGGTCGGGATCGGTCATCGAGTTGCTCTCCACTTGCTTGGTCTACAGCGATTACATAACGCCGTCCTGCCTGTGGCATCTGCCACACCTGCAACATATCCGTGCCTTCAGCGTCTGGTTTACGCATTACTGGCGCATCGGTAGCCATTTCTTGGAGACGTCTGACATCACTGGGTTCGAACACGGCGTCACCGATAGCCATGAACGCTTGTTCTGCAGACTCAGGGAACTCTTGCTGGAAGAAATCTACATTGCGATGTTTCCGCATCTCCCAGCGCCGCCATGCAACTTGTGCTATGGACAAGTCGTGCTGTTTTACTAGCCACGCTTCTTCCTCAGTAAGAGGATCTTTCATAAACATCTTAAATGCTGGAGTACCTTCAGCAATGCTGTACTCAGGTGCCCACCACCACGCATAGAAGTGCGGAGTTAAGTCACTAGCGGATGTTTGTGCTCTTGTCCAGTTTTCGAAGAAAGTTCCTTCTTGTCCGTTAGCAGTAGACTCTTCAACTCGTCGTCCACCAAAAGGTATTCGTGCGACGATTCCGTCCATAGTGAGTACTTCTTCTCGTTCGTAAAACCCGACCTCGGTAGCCAGATAACGATGGACTGGTCGTCCTCGCCCGAAAGAGCTTGAACCAGCCGTTCCAATTTCGATAGTACTGATTTGGCCTCCGCCGAAGTCCATAGCCAGTTTCTGGGTACTATCTGACACATTAGGGGGCCGGAGAGCTTCTGGAATTGCGTGGTACATCCGAGTGGTGATTTCAAAGAGGCGTTTAGCGGAATCAACCCGCTGGGCTGTGTAAATAACCTCCATCCCTGGGTTGACCATGGCTTCAATGAAGAACTCCCCCTGAACCCATGTGGTAAAACCAAGCTGTGCTGCCTTCAGTATGATGTCTGCTTCAGTGCGATTCTTAAAGTAGTTGAGTTGTGCAGGCTTAGGAACTAACGGAACAAGCCTTCCGTCCTTGTCCTGTATACGCAGGAGTTGTTCCATAGCCGGTAATATGTCACCGGACGCAGCTAGGCGTAATGTATCCTCGAAAGTGTCAGTCACTGGGATCATCTTTGAAGAAGCGCTTGTTAATCTGGCTTAGCTCTATCCCATCTAACTGGTTAATGTTTATTTCCACTACCGCTTGTATGTAGTCCTTCTCTAGATTCGTTAGGCGATTGGCCCAAGTCCAATCAAATTCTTCAAATTCTTCAGCGAGACACCAGCGACTCACACTTACGCGCTTTCCGGTGCAGTTCATACAGGTGATAACCACCATCCCAGCATCCACATCGTTGCCATCGAACCGCCGGGGGAACGAAATTCCACAGGTCAGACAGTCCACCCACTGGTACCAAATGTGAGACTCGAAGATTGGATTCTGGGCCATCTGAACTCCCGAAAAGTTTGTCTAGCGTTAGACAAACTCTTGCCGCCTGGGTGTTAAAAACGCACGACTTTGGTCACTTTCCTTCGTAGCACCATGCTTTGTCTAGCTAGACAAGTTTTTTCGCTAGACAAGTCATATTTCTAGACAAGTCAAAGCTAAAGTTTGTCCAGCCTAGAGTTTGTCTAATTAGACAAACCCCCAAATTAGACAAGTTTACGATCAAACTTGTCCAAGTCCAGCAGCCCTATATGTATATGAGACGCTAGACAAACTAATTACTGACCCAAGCTAACCAGATCAGCGTGATCCATACGCCTGAAGCGATCAAGCCATTTGTGAGTGCCATCCACCACATTGTTACTTGGTCCTTATCGGGGGCAAGAACGGGTTAACCACTTTGCTGGCTAATGTCCAGGCCAATTTCTTAACGCCGTGCCCGATATGTGCCATGGTTTTCTCCTGTTTCTTGCGGATTAGTAGCCCTATTCAGCGCCAGCTAGGGAGGGCCATAACCTCTGCCATATCTGATAGTATCATTGGGGCTACCATTATGGTATCACAGATAAGACACACCTGTTAGCTTTGCAGTCGTCAAATTTGAAATTTCGTAAACAGGGTCCCCCTGCCCCATATTCAGTCTCATGGGCCATTTCCAGCATCCCCCTGGGTAGGATAAGCGTATAAACATGCTAACAAACTGTTATATGGCGTAAACAGAACATATGTTCTAACTCCAATAAGTAGAACATCCGTTCTAGTGGTCGTGAAAAAAATCACAAACCGCGCTGACATTGTGAAAAAAATCACAAGCTTTGTGAAATAAATCACACGACCGGCAGCTGTTAGTGAAATAAATCACATGATCTGTGAAATAAATCACGTGAGCTGTGAAATTTTTCACACTTGCGTCCAGGCCGGTTACCCTGGTTGCGCGGCGTGAGCGGTAATGCGTGAAACTCGTGCCGCTAGGCGTAGATAATCAACGCTCGACCTGTTATGCTTGTAGCATGGTTTCAGCACTAGCGGAACCATCACCATTCATTAGGGGGTCATTATTATGACTAACCACTACACCGCGGTTACGCCTGAGGTTACCGTTAACACGGCAACTACGCCAGGAATCGCCAACGCGGAAGTTCTGTCGAGTCCGGTGACACCGGAAGAATTGGCAGCAATCCGGGCCATGAGGGCCAATCCAGACGTCGCGGCGAAGATCGCGAAGACTGTTGAAAAGTCCGAGTCCGAGGCCGGTAGCGCGGTACGCGGCAAGATCATCAAAGTGATCGAAGATGCGCAACGCGACGCGCTAGCGTTAGCCCTTAAGAATGACCCGGAAAACGAGTCGTTTATTGATGGGGCACGCGAGTACATCAACCGCGTTGGCAAAATCACCACTACCGCGCACTTGTCGCCTGATGGCGAGTTGCAAGTAGTGACGAAATCCCCGCGCAAGAAGCAAGAGAAATCAGAGTCCACTGTTAGCGCATAACAGCGTAAACCGGACAGTAGCAGGCAACCCCGGAGCAATCCGGGGTTGTCTCGCGTCTGGGATATTACGAGATAGCCAGGATTTTGCGCACTACCTGGCAAGATAGGACACGGCCACTTATAAGCTAATTAGTAGACTCGCAACACTAACAGGTAAACCAGGATTCGAGGATTAAATGATTAACAGCGATTACACGCCTAACCTTGATAAGACCCGAAAAGTGGCCGAGCTGGATAGGGCTGAATTGGACGCCCTGGCTGCCAGTGTCAAAGCTATCCTACACGGAGATAGTCAGCCAGCTGGCGAAGTAACGATTAACGAGGTTCCGTTGAACGCTAGGATTTTAGGCATTTTAATGCCGCCTACCGTCTAACGTAGAAAGGCTGCTACTAGGCGTTACCGCCAGGATACGGCGGTAGCGTCTAGTGTCGGCT
>Ga0209349_1000611_pt1 | contig 17960 bp, 21 predicted proteins | sample ETNvirnome_2_130_FD_184067 | JGI IMG/M metagenome (GOLD analysis project Ga0209349, IMG submission 184067) | Marine viral communities from the Pacific Ocean - ETNP_2_130 (SPAdes) (version 2) | ecosystem: Environmental > Aquatic > Marine > Oceanic | place: Pacific Ocean | collected 2013-06-22
CGCACCGAAGCGGGTCTTGACTTGCTGATATTTAGGCTTCCATAACCGCTTGATGTCGGCGAGGCGGGCGAGCCCCTCGCCCGCGTCGAATTGCTTCTCTTGGATTTTTCCACGTACACGTCTAGTTAGGTCTCCGCCGCCCGCCGCGCCGCCAATTCGCATACGGAAGCCGCCCTTGCCGTCGCTCTCAATTTCGATGCCGTTTCTCTGGAGGAGGTACTTCGAGAACGCCTGTTGCGGGTCGTCATTGTAGAGAATGCCGGTCTGCGCCTCCGGGGGAAGGGCGTCGAATATCTGCTTCACCGACGGCGGCGGTTTACCCTTCTTTACCAGATCGTTGACGGCGTCGCTAGCCTCCTGCCCGATAATAATATCATTCCCGGCAGCGTCCACCAGATTACCGTCGTCGTCTATCACGGCGTCCACCCCCCCCTCGGCCCCCGTGGCGCTTCCACCTTTAAGCTCCGCTACGGGAGCTGCCGGCTGCTCGCGGCCAATGGACTTAAGGAAGTTCGCCTTACTCTCAGTCTTCGCCTTCGTGGCGGCAGTCCTGGCTCTGATCTCCTCCGCCTGTACCCTTTGATACTCAGTCATCGGCGTAGGCCTGTCCCTGTCGAAGTGCTCCGCCAAGTCCTTGTTGGCGCCGGCGACCGCGACCGCCGTCCGCAGGAAATTCTCGTCCGGCATATTGGGCCAGCCCTCGGTGGAAATACCGGCTTGCTCCGCCGCCGCCCGCGCCCGACTATACATGTCCTGCCGCGCCATACCCTCCGGCGCGTTCAGGACAGTCTGCGCGAGCCGCCCACTCAACTCCGCCTTACGCCTCATATCCTTCTGCTGCGCGCCCCGCGTATCCTTTTGAAGGTCAAACAGCTTTCGAGCTATATCGGGGCGCTTCAACGCGAACTCATTCCACCCCGAACGCCCCGTAATCTGCAATAGACCGGGCTGCCGCATCTGGGCCTGTGGCGCTCTCGGCGCGCCTGCCGGCATGCCGGTGTCGGGGCCAGAGCCGAGACCGTACCCATCGCCGACGCCCGTCGGTGGTGCCTCGGTTGCCGAGCCGTAGCCGTACCCATCGCCGACGCCTGTCTGGGGGCGAGTGGCTGCCGCCCCGTCCCCCAGGAGCCCGCCAACCATGCGCCGCGTCTCATCGTCGTGGCGCGCCTCACGCTCCATCTTCCTCCGCTCCATCGCTATGCGGGCGGTCATGAGGTTGCCTCGCCTGCGAGCCTCCTTCATCCGATCGCCGGCCTGCATGGCGGCGGTGAAGTTAGGCATTCTGATCGTGTCTGCTGCGTATGGCATTGGATCACCTATTACCCGTATCTCTTATAATAAGCATAGTCGCCTATGCCGCCCAGGGCGGCCCTCGTCACTCCTGCGTAGCCAGACGCCCGTGCGCCAGCCGCCTTCATCATGGCGCTGCCTTGCCCGGCGGCGCCTTTCATCGCGATCTTCCCGACGTTGGCGGCGTGCGCCGCGCCGGCCTGCACGCCCATGCCCGTCGCCTGCTGCCCCATGCCGACGAGACCCGCGAGGCGGTTGGCGTAGTCGCCGAATTCCGCAGACGCCATGCCCTGCCCGTAGCGCATCATCGCCTTCGCGCCGGCGCCGGAGTGATACCGTCCGCTGGCGGCGTTGCCTCGAGCGACTGCCTTGAGCCCCTCATCCATGCGGAACTGGTAGCCGGGCGTCTCCCTGAAGCGTCCCCGCGCGTCTTCCATCTCGGAGGGATCAATGAGCCCCTCACGCCCAACGCCGTACAGCCTTCCATATTCGCCAAGGGCGGTGGCTCCGGTTTCCCGATATGGCGCGAGGTCTGCGCGCCCGATGTCGTACTGCCGGCGGCTCTCGGCGGTGGCCCCCCTTGACGCCTGCGCCATCAGATCACCGGCGCGCTCGGCACCCCTGGCCTGCTCGCGTCCGCTCAAGTAAGAACCGACACCGCCTATGACTGCGCCGCCGGCTATTGAAAAAGGCATGTCAGTCTCCTATCCACATAGAATAAATTTTTTCTGTTTGCTCAAAGCCAAGCGCCTCGTACAGCCTACCACAATCGTTGTGAAGTTTGGAACCAGCGATCCAGCGCTGCACGCCCCGCTCCTCTAATTCCGAGCGGACGTGCCTGAATAACCGCAGTTCGGCGGTACGCCCGCGTGCCTTGGGATGCACCCAGAATAAGTCCAGGATACAGGTGAGGCACGTCGAATAATGCAGCCCAGGAGCCACAATACCCACGAAATAGCCCGCCAGCCTCCCGTCTTCCCTTAAAGTCGCCAAAAATAGCTCTCCGGCGGCCTCCACGCGTGCGTAGGTGGCGTAGTCAGGCGACAACGGCACCTTGTCCTTATTCAAGGCCAGTTCCTCCCAGTGAGCCGGAAAAAGCGCCTTAAGCTCCGGGAGGCAGTCGCCCCACCGCTCTGTCTGCGCCGTAATCATGTGATCCGCTCCGCGACGACGATAAGGGTCAGGCTGCCGGCGGTGTAGTCTGTCGCGCCGCCGGAATACTTGGCACTGATATTGGTACTCAACACACTGGCAGTCGTCAGGTGCGCGGCAGTCGCCGGGAAGGGCGTACCGGCGTCGCCCCATCGCGCCACGGCCAGCGTCTGGAGTGTCGCGGCGGGGATAATGCTCCACGTCGAGGTGCCGTCGGTGATCGCCATCAGGCGGTCCCCCCCGCCGCCCGAGAAGTCGGTGCCGGCGCCCGATAAATATATTTCGCGGACTTTCCACGTCTCTCCGGTCTTCGCCGTCAGGAGCGCCTTCGACGCGGCAGACGCGACGTCTCCGAAGCCGACCGTGACCTCGTAGACGGCGATGTCGCCGATCACTGGATCGCCGGGGCTGTCTCCGGTGCGCTTCAACAGCAACTCAAAGAACTGCGCCCAGTACCGCGTAGTCAAGCCGGTGGTGATATCGACGATCGGTGTCTTGATGGGCGGCATGGAGACTGTCGGGGGGAGGTTCGTCATCAATTCGTCCCCATCGCCAGTTCCAGGTCTGTCAGGATGACTGACCGCTTAATCGGGTCGGCTACAGTCAGGCGGTAAATGCGCTGCCTCGCCTGCCCCAGCCGGTTCCATCGAAGCCGCGTGAGGTACTCGCCCAGCTTACCCATCGAGCGCTGCGGTTTTCGCAGGCTGAACGTGTGGCCGCCGTCGTCGGAGTAATCCAGCCACACCTGTGGGTCGGAGCCCTGCCCCGACGTCAAGCCGACGCCCGCCTCCATCTCAATTTCCAAGCGCCGATGAAAGACACGCTTCCGATCGCCGTGGATGACGCGACTAACGAGAACGCCCTGCATGGTCGAGCCGTACTCGGTGAAGGTATCCATGTCCAGTTCGCCCATCTTGCCCTGGAAGGCGTCGCCGACGATGTGCTTGCCATATGCCCTCACGTAGGACGAGCCTCCCCGCCAGTAATTCTGATCGAAGCTCTCCCGCTCGTGCCACAGATTAGTCGCCACGTCATACACGAAGGTCGCCTTCCCAGTGGGGAAGGTGAGGTGATAAAATTTGTGGCCGGCAATGGTCACGAAATACGCCACCGCGTCGGAGATCGAGGAGTAGCCATCAATGGCGTTCTCGATGGCGTGCGTCGAGATGCGCATCGGCGTATATCCATTCGCCTTGTAAACAATGCCGTCATTTCCCAGCCAGAAGATAGTATTGTCGTCAGCCGCGACCGAGAAGGCGGCGGCGAGGCCGCGCTCGATGAAGGCGCCACTAATACGCTCGAAGGGGAAGTCCGCGTTGCCGGAATTGAAGTAGACCTCTGTCGTCTTCTCGCCGAACACCCATAGCTCTCGGTGATCACTGAATACTGCGACGACTTCGTCGGGGCTGCCCTCGGCGTCGGCGAAGTCGAGGGCGTCGATTGACTGCCCGTTATTCAATGCGGAGATAAAGAATTCAGATGAGCCAGCCTTGCTAAAAATAAAGTAACCATCCTGAAAGGCGATGGTGTCGGCGCTGGCGAAGTCATTGTCGGTGATCTGCACGAGCCCGTTGGACGTGTCATACGTCCAGCCATTGGTGCCGTCCACCAATCCTAATTCCTGTGTGCTGGCACGGTTAGCCGCCATCGATACGCTGCCGACGTTAGTGTTGATAGTGCCCAGGCTGGTCGCTACGCCGGCGGAGGTGACGCTGTAGAGAGTATTGCCGGCCACCGTATACAATACGCCGCCCATGACGAGTTGCCCACGCACCGCGCCGACCAAACCGCCGGAGCCGAATGCCTTGATGCCGGGCGCGTTGTACAGGACAAGCTCGTCCTTCGCGTCCGCCGGTGCCGCCTCGGCGAAGTAGTTCACGCAGCGCTGCGCACTGAGCGGCTTCGCCCTGGCGGTGTATGCGTTGACTGCGAACTGTAGCTTCATTATTCAGGGTCCAGGCTGACGCCGAAGTACGTGCTCTCCGCCTCGGTGTCGAAGCCGAGGACGAGGTCGAGTTTGTCTTTCGCCTGCGCGTGGATGCGGTCGCCGACGTCGACGGGCACGCCGAAGTCGAAACGCATCTCGTCGGCCAGCAGCCACGAGATGGGGTTCACCCACTCCTGCGGATAGTCGGCAGTGTTCGACGCGGCATCCATGTCCTCGATGGGCATGTCGACGTCGCACAGCAGTCTACTACTCGCGTCATTCGGCGTTAACCATACATGCAACTCACCGGCGTCTAGCTGCGGATCGTAATAGACTGCGGACGGGGTGCCGGTGCTGAATTTATTGGTAGTCTCGACGTATTCGTCGCGAGACCATGTCAGGATAGGCGTGTCGGAGTTGGAGGAGTTACGGAGGCGCGCCGAGCGTAAGCGCAAAGGCCGCACGAGGCGCGTCGTGTAGACGTAGACGTGGGTGTCGGTGGACGCCGCCGACGCCAATCCCGTCGCCAGGGTGACTGTCGTGCCCGATGGCGACCCCGACACGGTCGTCCAGTGCGTCGTGCCGTCGTCGAGGACAATACCGATATTGTCAGACGCCGATATGTCGGTGATGCTATCCACGGTCATCGCCGTGGCGGAGGCCGCCGCGTCGGCGGCCAGCTCGGTCTTGACGACGGTCTCCGAGGCGTGATCGCCACTGCTCGACAGACTATATATTGTCTGGCTTGGTTCCAGGAATACCGTCGCCTCGGCGATCTTCCACAGGCGGAAGCCGGTCGCCATCCATGCCTTGACTAGACCTTGCAGTGCCTCGACGGCGTCGGCTTGATCGGACGCGGAGGGGCTCTCGCCGCCCTCTATTACGCCGAGGATGCGCAGCGCCCGCTTGATGATGTCGTCGCGGGAGGGGTTATAATCTGTCGATCCTGAAGTCGTCATGAATTAATCTCCGGGTACTGCCAGTCCGCAGGCCATGTATCGTGAATAATTAACCAGGGCGCATTGCCTATTTGCAGATTGCCAGAATGTACTGAAGTCATGCGCGACGACCCGATAATCATTCGAGTTCCGGTAGCATCCACAGGAGGATTATCCTGAAGCTGCTCATCTTCATTTGGGTTATCGGTGCTCCGAATATGTTGACCCATATAAGCGTTCTTAATAGCGGTTAAGCGATTGGGAGGGAATTCGAGATATACAATCATGTCAGCTCCCGAAATTATAAACGCCATCCATAGCGTTATAAATCGCCGTGGCATTTGTCGTCGTCAAGGCAGACGTCCACACTGCCATAGCCCCTATTTTAGAGCCATTGTCTAGAAAGCCCCCAGACATGTTTCCATCTGATCCAATTGTCAACGGGTCATCGGCGCCGGTGGCGTCTGGTGTAGTGTATGTGCTGTCGAACGTACTATCGTTGGTGCCGTTGATGTTCCAGAAACCGCCGCCCGCCCCCACACTTTCATCAAAGGAGAGCAAATTGAAATTCCAGGCACTTTCGACGTTGGCGGTTGTCGAATTAAATGCGGCAGCCTGCCCAGCCGCTTTTCTCACTGTAAACTCAGTTGTGTCAGCCGCCACATGCGCTGGGTTGAGCCGCACGCCGACCATGCCGGCGGCACCGGTGGCAGTGTAAAACACGTATCCATTGCCGTGAGTAACGGGCAACCAATGAACATACATGATGGTGGCGACGGCATTGTTTTTATGGAGCGTATCCTGCCATGCATCCAGCGCACCGCAGCGAATTAAATCACCGCCATCAAACTCAAAATTGCTGTCCGCGCTGAACTCACCGTCGTCATTAAATGTTGGATCGTCTGAACTGGCTCCACTATCCGCTCCGCGCGTAAGATCAGTGGTGACATTATTAAGGTCTTCAATTGTCTGTCCACTGGTATAGCAACCAGTTATCTTGCGGAAATCTAAACACAGTTGAAGATTGCTCGTTAAGCCAAGTGTCGTGAGAGTAGCAAGCAGGCTTTCGCTGGCAAAGGGATCGCTTACAGAATATCGATAAGGGTTTACGACAAAAGCCATCAGGTTATATATCCAATCAAGTAAACCTTGAGGCCGGCGCCCGCCACTGTCGAGCCGACTTGATCGATGTCTATAGTCATCAACGCGTCTTCAGCTAGAGACGCGTCGGAAATTACGGGAGGCGTAGCGGCGGTGCCGCTAGTCTTTTCACTTATATCAATCGTAATCTTTGTGCTTAGAATAGTAGAGCCGGCTTCGTTTATATCGACTGTGAGTGTCGCGCCAGTGGGCGCCGTCGTCACCCCCGCTTTAACGTCGGTCAAGGTGAAGGCATACGGCATGTGGAATGTCACTTTAGCCGCGCCAGTAGTTAAGGCAGTAGCCTCGTCAGACGCCGCTATAGCGATTACTTGCTTAGTCGCATTCACGCCAGTCTTGGCGGCCTGCGCGACACCCTCGACAGCCAGTACGCCGGCGGCGGAGCGGGTCACAGTAGTGTCAGAGGCGTGGCCCAACTCGATGCCCGTGAATTGCGGGCTGTCGCCGGTGCCGACGCCCAGCGACGTGCGGGCCGTGGTCGTACTTTCATAAGCGAACGCACCCGCGCCGGTCGCGACGATGAACTGCCCGTCTGACGCGGCGGCGCCGAGGGTGTTGAAGTCGTCGAGGATGGCACCGAACGCCTGAACGTCAGACCCGATAGCGACGCCGAGGTTCGTGCGCGACGTGCCCGCGTTCGCTACGTCGGAGAGGTTGTTGGTCGAAACCAAATCACCGGCGCCCCCCGTAGGCGTCACCGTGTTCCAATTGGTGACCCCAACCATTACATATTCCCGTTCCGCGCCGGCGGCGAGAGTATTACTGTCTACGGCGTCAACGGACCCGCCGTCGATGCTGTCTGACGTGGCCGGCCAAATCTGGATTGTCTGCGCGGCGTCTGCGTTGATAACCAGGACGCGCCCGCCGTTCACTCCGGTCGGCAACTTCACGCCGTCGCCGTTCGTCCCTGAGACGGTGACGCGGTTCACCTGGGTCGTGAGCGCCGTCGCCCCCGCCTGCGTCTGCGTCGAGCCTGCCGTGATGCTGTCGGTGACGCTGCTGTAGACGAAGCCGGTCGCTGTAAAGTTGACATGTGTGATGCTGTCAGTCGTCGCAAGTGCCTGATCGGACGCGCCCAGATAAATCCACTGCGCGGCGCTAATGGTCGTCGTGCCGATATTTTCAAGCTGATCGACTTCGGCAGTCGTCAGGTCTTCGATGCCGTTTGCCTGGAGCGAGGTGATCTCGCTGGCGGCAGTAGTGAATTGATCGCGCACGCTCTGCGTCGTTGGCGAGCCGGCTATCGGTTTTGATGTGTCAATTGCTGAAGCCATTAACTAACGTCCCATATTGATGTTGCCGCGTCCCACACAGACGTACCGCTGTCCCAAATTGAAGCGGTGCCGCTGTCGGTGCCTCTCTGATCCAGATCATCGGCCTGCACTTGATTGACCGACAAAAAGCCGTCGGTGGCCTCGACACGCGGGTCTGGCGCCGCCTGCCTGTCGGGCCTCGACCGCAGGAAGTCCATTTGATGGCGGGGCTCGAAGCTCTCCTTGCGGACAATCTGGTTATTCCACTCCTTGCGCGCCTGGGAGCGCTTGATCTTGTAACCGGTGCGCTCGCAGATAATGTTGGCGTCGCCTGGAATATATCTGGTCTCGTAACTCATAAAAAGCTCCGCGCTCTTTGTTTACGGATAATGCCTGTATCCCATCGCCCGCACGGTCATGTCTGTCAGGCCGGTACCGCCAAGGTCGTCGTTCACGGTTGAGATTATTTTGTCATTGGTTTCCCCTGCCGATACGCAACCCGCCGGGAACCAGGGCCGCAATGTCCATGCGGGGGTCGCGTGTTACAGCGCCGTAGTGAGACGAAAGCGCCTGTAGGTTAACCGGCGCCTGCGCCGCCAGCGTCTCCGGATCGGCGAGAATTACTTCTTGCCGATTTGTGTCGGCGTCGAAGGCGCCGCCTGGGTCTTTGCGGGTAATCCCCATTACGACAACACTTTCTGCATGGCCTTCATTCGTTTGTTGACTTCGGCCTCCTTGGTCTTGGCGTCCGCCAAAATCTTCTCGGCGGCCTTCTTGTCCCGCTCCGCCTTCTTGACCGCCGCGCCGATGCCCTTATCGAACTCCGTTTTCTCCTCGTCGAAGGCGCCCTGCTTAACTTTCAAGTCTTTCAAGCCTCGCTGGATCGACGCCTCCCGCGCAGTCATGTCGGCGTCGATGCCCTCGATGCGCCCCTCACGCTTCTCGATGGCGCCGCGCTTCTTGTCCAGTTCCTTGCTCTCGACGCCCAGAGCCACCCGCTCCTGCTGAATACTCTCACGCTGCTCTGCATTGGCTACCTCCAATGCACGCACCGCCTTATTCGCCTTGCGTGACGCCGCGTTGAATTCGGCGAGTACCTCCTTGAGCCGCTTCGGACTGTTAAGTAAATCCATGAGTTCGGCGAGGGAGAGGCTCGTCTCGATCTCAACTCCAATCTGTGAAATACCCATGTTACGTTCCACTTCCAACCTGGGCGATATGCAGGATCGCGCTGCCCGACGTGTGGGCGGTGAAGGCGAGGCGGCACGCTCGCGGGGGATTGGTGTAGTTGTCGTCAATGTCGGCGGTCTTCCCCGTAATGGTGCCGTGAGTGAAGACTGTCTCGTCGCCCTCGGTGAAGCCCTCGGCAGTCACGTCGTGCCAAGTGTGCTGCACGGCAAAGGTCAAGGTGCCGCTGACGACATCGACGCCCAGGCCGACGTTAAAGGCGTTGCCCCGATAATTGAGAACGTACCACTGGCTCTCGCAGAGACCGTCGACGCCGGCCTCGACTGCGCCGGCGGACACCCCGCTCATTGTGAGGCGGTCCACGCGTCCAAAGTTCAGCGCTTGACTGGCACTGGTGCCGGTGTCTGCGCCGGTGATCGTCTCGGTCAAGGCGTCGCCGTACCGGTTCTCACCGAGGACCACTATGGTCTCGGCATCATCGTCGCCGGCGGAGTAGATTGCGACGTGCTGCGCGGCGCCCGCCGCGCTGAGATCGACGTAGCCGTTGACGCCGAGTTCGATGGCGCCGGCGGTCGCCGCGTCTGGCGTGACCGACGTGATCTCATAAAACTTGGTGGAGCCGAGCACGATTAAAGTGGCGTCGGGGCCGGTGATGTCTTCGGTGATAACGTCGCCGCGTATATCCTTGCCGGCGACGGTGAAGGTGCGCCCGGTGTCATCGGCGGCGCCGTAGATCAGGACATATCCCCCTCCCCGGTCGCGCCAGTTGGTGCCGACTGCGCCGTCGAGGGTCATTGCGGCGGCGGAGGTAGGGGTCTGACTGGCTCCCAAGCCGTTCCGGTCGTAGCCGGTCGCGAGGGCGCCGTTGATTAGGAAGTCCAGCCGCGTGGCTAGGAGGGTCTCGGTCGTGGAGATGCCATTTCGGTCAAGCGCCGAAGGGGCAAGAGTGATGCTTTTAATTCTGGGCATCTTTATATCCTCTTGTCAGTGAAGGGGGGCGTCAGCCCCCCTCCTATGGATTAAACAGCGGCAGTGCCTAACACAATGCCGTGAACGTCGACGCCTACGCTGTCGGCGACGTAACTCTCCATCGGGCACATGTTGCCGATGTCGTAGTTGGCGGCGGTCGTCGCGAGGCCGCCGACGATCATGTTATGCTCGAACATGCCCGTCGCGTTGGCGTCCAATTCGACTGCGAGGTCACCCGCCGTGGTGGATCGGTTGATGATGTTGTTGTAACCGATATACGCGCGGAGGATTTCATCACATGACGCCGGCGTGGTGTTGTCCAGGGCGTGCTCGCCGAAGTGCCCGTCGATGGTGTTGCCGGATATGACGAGATCGTCACAGCCATCCACGACAATGCCGGAAGTCGAGCCGGCAGTCTGCAAGGATCGGATTTTGCAATTCCTGATCTCGACAAACTGCGCGTCGGTCGCCGTTATGTGCGTGGTGAACTGAGCCGTCGCATGGACCACGGTCTCGCAGCCGTCCACGACACAGCCATCCGCCGTGATGGTGATGGCACTCGCCACGGTGTCGTCGGTGTCTTCAAGCACAAACCGAACATTGTACATGCCTGAATTCGCGGCGGTCATGGCGACGGTGCCGTCGAAGACCCCGACAGTGATAGTCGGCCTGAGTGTGCCGTGCCCCAGTCCGAAGACTGTGACGCCGATGACGTCCATCGTGATGTTTGCGGCCAGCGTCTCCGCGTGGCCGGGCTTCACCATGATGATGTCGCAGTTGGACGCGGTGCAGCGCCCGATGGCGTAGTCGATGGTGGCGAAGGGCTTGCCGAAGGTACCCTTGCCGGTGTCCGCGCCGGCGCCGCTGTCTACCCAGTAGACGTCGCCGCCGTAGGTGTTGAGAACGGGGAGGCCCCGCATGGATACGCCATTCGGGAAGCCGCCGGGGAAGTTGGTGAGATTGTTTGCAGCCATTTCAATTTACTCCTGTTGGGAACGGGGGAGCGCGCTGCACGCGCCCCCCGCCTCAGTTGCGGGGCTGGTTACCCGCACCCAGATTAAGCGCCCGCCGAACCGTAGAGAGCGCGAGGATCGTCAACGGTGAAACTGTACCGTTCGTACTTCTTCGACTTGGCGTTCTTGGTGTCGAAGTCGTTGTCCATTTCGTACTCGCCGATCTCGCGATCGTAGCAGATCATGCCACGCGGCGCGTTGGTTCTGACGAACCAAGCGTCGGTGTCGGTGAGGTAATGGTTGAGCTTGATGCCCTTCGGGAAAACGCCGGTCGTCTTCAACGCGTTGATGGCGTTGTTGGCGGTGTCGTTTTGCAGGACGGACTTCAAGATGCGGTTCGCCTCGAACCAATCATTGCGGTGGACGACCAAGCACTCGCCCATCAAATTGATCTTCAGACCACGGTCATTTGTCGCGCCCATGATCTGAATGAGCAAGTCCTCGATGGAGGTTTCGCTCATGTCCGCAGCGGTGGATAGCTCGTTCGACCAGTCGCCCGCCTTGGACGGGTGATCGGTGGCGAGGATTTCCTTGCCGTCGCCGAAGGTGTAGGACGAGTTGAACCCCCGATTGTAGACGTTGGCACCCACGTTCTCCTTCGTCTGGCGCATCGAGAAGGCCAGCGCTTGCGCGCGACGTTTCCCGACGACCGGATAAAGGTTGTCGCGAATTTCTTCGTAGGTGACGATGAACCCGAGAGCGTAAGCGACGTGCGTCGCCCGGTTAATGAAGCCCTGGCTCTCGGTGTCGTAAGACACCGATCCGCCTTGAGGTTTCACCGGGGCCAGCCCGAAGCCGGTCACGAGACCGCTCTCCTCGTATGCTTTCTTGGACGTATCTTGATCGAACAGGTCCGGGAACTCCGGGCTGTGCTCGTTGTAGGTGCGACCAAACCAAGCTTTCATTCCAGGCCACAGCGCTTTCGGATGTGCGCCTGAAGTAATGACACCTGCCATTATGTAGCCCTCCTATATACCGAGGGTGCCATAGGCGTTGGTAACCATGCCCAGGGCCTCGGTGTGGTTGTTGAGCACAACTTCGATCTTGTTGTGCACCAAGTTGGTCTCGTTGTCGGTACGATTGACCGCCCGCAAGATCAACAACTGGTATGACGCATCCGCCGCCGGCGCAGTACTGTCGCCGCCGTCCATCTCGGTACCGGATAACCCAGTGACCGTACTGCCTGAATGCGTGTCAATCAGTACGGCGTTGAGGCCGATCTGAGTGGCAGCAATCGCGGATGGGCACTGAACCTCGAATACGACGTTGGGATCGTCCACGACCCACACGACCGCTTCGGTAGACGCTGGGCTGTGAACTTTGGTGAGGTCAAGCGGGTTTGGCCCGAAGCCAACGACGACACCAGTCTGGCGTTCGCCGTCGGTGTTGCTGTCGCCTGCGGTAGTCTTGTTGATCTCAGGAAGAGTGGCGATGCTGAATGCACCCAGTCCGGGTGCGCTCGCGGCGGCTGTGTTAGCAGTCCCCGTTTTGACTACGACATCGCCCACGAAGAGGGCAGTGGCATAGCCAGCCGCTTTATAGTACGGGTTCGCCGCTCCGTTATAGGGTGCGCCGTTCCGGTGTCGGATCGGACGCAGCCCGAAGGGAGTATCTGCGTTTGCCATTTATAGGCTCCGTAATTTGCCGGCCTCGCGGCCAGCGTTAAAACACAGAGCCATCTACAAGAGGTTAGCGGCCTCGTTGGATAACGTCACCCTCGGCCTCGGAGCCTTGATAGAATTGCCCCTGGTCCTCGGGTCTCGCCCCTTGAGGTGTCCCACTGTTGATGGCTCGCTCAAACTCGTCGAGCGGCACTTGTTTCAGTGCCTGATCCTCATTGTAGAAGTCCTCGGGGGTTTCCATCAGGTACGCGCGCAGGGGGCTCCCATCTTCCTGGGTTCCCACCGTCATGCTGCGCTTCTGATCGTCCTTGTCCTGGACGAACGAATAGCCCGCATCCTGTGCGCGGCGCAACCTGTTGCCTTTATCGTTAAACCAGTACCGGACATAGCCGGGACGCTTCTCGGCTTGCATTTTTAACTGCTGCGAGCCCATCGGCACACGTCGCTGCCGACCGCTCTCCTCGCGGTCAGGGTCGCGTGTCTCATCCCGAGCACTGCGAGTGCTAGCCTCGACGATCTCGGGTGCTGATTTAGGCGCACTCGGCGCCGCTCTCTTCCTCGGTGACGCCCGCTTGCGGGCCGGTCTCTTAGTAGCCATTACGCAGCCTCCTCGTCAGTCGCAAAATAGTCTTTAACATAGTCTGCCTGTGAAAGTACACCGTCTTCTACAAATTCGTCGCACGCCTGCTTCGCCTCCACCGGCAAATCCTTGTATGTCTTGGCGTTGGCTGTGCCTCCGGTGCCGTCGGTGTCGCCGCCGCCCTCGACCGACGCCGGCCTCCGGCGCTGACTGTTGACGAACTTCTCTGGAAACTTCTCGCGCACCGCCTTGCCTAGTTCTTCGTAGAACTCCGGCCCTTGGTGCGCCTCTCCGACGTGCGGCGCGATGCCGTCCGCGTAGACGCTTAACTCGTAGTCCTTGCCGTACCACTCGTTGCCGGAACGAAACTCCTTGAAGTCCGCCTCGGCGCGCGCCTCTATGCTGCCTCCGGTGTCGACTGCCGGCGGCGCCAGCCTGTCGATTTCATTGTCGAGGCGCTTAAACTCAGCGACGTCGCCGTCGGCGACTGCCTCCTCTTGCTCAGTCTTCAAATCCGCGACTGCCCGATCGTAGGCGCGCTGCTCGGCCCCCTTCGCGGCGCGCGTCATGCCCTGAAGGGTCTCGTTGACGGCGTCCAGCTTCTCGTCCTGCTTTCGCAGGGTAGTCTTGAGTATCTCGGGGCCGGTCTTGATGAAGGTCCGCGCGTCTACGTGCTTCTCGGGATCGCCTCGCCACTCGTCCGCCGGCGCCCAGCCCATCTCTCGGGCGAGTGCCTCGACTTCGGGGTTCTCGGCGCCCTGCTGCTGATCGTCTTCGCCGGCTTGCTGATCGTCTTCGCCGGCGTCGCCGTTCTCCAGGTCTCTGATCGCCTGCTCTTCTTCAGTCAATTTATCGTCTGCCATTTCCTCAACTCCTCATTATGCCACTGCTTCACTCGACGCGGCGCCCTTCGCCCGACCGTGAACGAGACGCACCGGTGCCGCCAGTTCGTTCAGAATAATCGCCCCGATCCGCTTGTCGTCGCAGAGGCGGTACTCTTCGCCGTCCGCGCCTTGGATCAGTACGCCTTCGTACTTCGAGTAGTACACCCTCGCGCCGGGTTGCAGCGCGTGCCGCTCTTCCGGCGCCCAGTCCTCGAATGCCTTGCCGCCGACGCTGATGATGGTGCCCTTGACTTGCGCCCAACTGTCGCTCTCGGCGGTGCTCTGCGGCTTGATGATGCCGCCCTCGGTGATCTCCTCGGTGCTGTCCGGTAAGATCAGTACGCGATACTCCAGGGCTCTCATGCCCGACGTGTTCTCAGTCATTGGTCTCAGTCTCCTCTTCCTCGGTTGCGTCATAGAATGGCGCGACGTCGTCGTCATAGTTCAAGTCGATGATGTCGCTATACACTGCGGCGACCATCTGCGCCTCGTCGCTCATCTTCTCGCCCTCCGCCCATCGCTCCTTGAGGGCTTCCCGAACCTCCTTGAGATGGCTCGTAAAGTCCCGCGTCGTCGGTGACATCTTCCAAGCCTCGAATTGCGATCTCGTCCACATCTAAAATGCGCCTTCTGGTAAACTCTCAATGTCAGCCGGCGCCGGCCCGCCGAGGCCAGGGTCGCCGCCGGCGGGGGCCTGCCCGCCCTGCGCTTGCTGTTGCTGTCGCAGTTTTTGATCCTCGATGGTGAGCTTGGCTCGCGTATTCAATTCACCCATCAGTGCCTTATAGGCGTTCATCTGAATGCCCGGCTCGATGCCCTCCGCCTCGGCGAGCAGCTTGATGGTCTTCGCCTCGCGCTCCGCCAGTTCGCCCTCCAGGGCGATCTCCTTGATTTCCAGTTCGCGCTTCTTGATGTCGATCTCGTCGGCGTCTTTCAGTATCTGCGGGTTCTGCGGCAGTTGATCGACGAAGAGGTCGTCGGCGTCGTCGATGCCCATCGCGTTGAACATGCGCTGCCTGATCTTCTTGCCATCCATGTAGGGGTCATCCTTGAACATGGCGAGATACTCGGCGCGCGCCATCCTCTGCATGTTGGTGACGACGTTGGGGTCGGCGACGGGGATGACGTCGAAGTCCTTGGTGTCGTAATCCTCGGGGCCGACCGCCTCCGGCGTGTCGAGTACGGTGAAGTAGCTTTCGGGCTCCAGGTACTTGGCGTTGAGGGCGTAGAGCTTCTTGTATTCCAGCTTCAAAGATCGATAGATGCGTTTATAGATGGCGCTGAAGACCTGCATGCCCTGCTCGATCAAGGCGAGAGTCGTCGTCGGGCTCTGGTTGGCGCCGCCGGCCTCGCCGGTCATTACGTCCTTGACCGCCGAGATATCCTTGGACGCCTCGATCAGGAGACCCAGCAACTGAAACAGGACGACGTTGGGGCCGGGCGCCGGGAGGGGCACGATGTTCTCGCGCAGGGTCGCGCCTGACACATCGACGGGTTTCCACTCGCCGGCTGTGAAGCGGCGGCGCCCGCCACGCAGGCGCGCCCCGGTTCCGATGAAGCCCCCGCCGACGACTGCCAAGTGACCCGCGTCGAGCATCTGGTTGAGGGTTGAGTTGACTGCCTCGTTAATGGGGCGCAGCAGGTAACCGAAACCAATGTCGTGCCACGATCCGTTCGGGTTGGGGAGGAAGGAGTATTTGGTGAAGTATTCAATCGGATCGATGCGCGCGATCTTGTCCTTCTCGTTGAAGGCGATGTCCTCGATCTCATAGTTGGCGACGATGCGGACGACCTGCGCCGTCTCCTTGTGGATGGTGACGACGTAGGGCTCTTTGTAGTCGTCGTCGTCCAGGTCGAGGCGTCGATGCTGCTCTAGGTAGTCGTGCGGCGCGTCGTCGTCGTCGGTGCTGCCGGACGGCTTGCCGATTTCGACTTTTAAATACACGCCTGACATCTCGCGCTCTTTGATCTGGGTCGGGTAGAGGGGGAACTCATGCGTCGCCCTCGGCACCGTGCTGAACGACGTCGCGCCTTTGTTGACGACCAGCTTGTCGCCCAGCACCAACTCAGACTTGTTGCGGCCCAACTCGGACGAGAAGTACGACTTGCGGTAACACAGGCCGGAGATCGGCAGGATGTGAAGCAGCTTGTCGGTGTCGGCCTCCCACTCCTCCATCTCCTCGGTGAGTTGCCACGACATGTGGCGCCCGACGCGGTCGCCGCGTGCGCGCTTCGCGCCGGGCTCGCGCCGCCAGACTGGCTCGCCGGTCTGCTGATCCATCGCCGGCTCGCCGGTCTGCGGGTCGACTTCGGGCTCGCCGTCGTCCTCGCCGATGACCTTGCTCTTGACCGGGTCGCCCTTGCCGAGGATTGCCGGATAGGCACGCGCCGCGAACTGGATCGCCGCCGTCGTCAACAGCGGGTACTTGACGTTCGCCGCCTTCGGCCAGGGATACGACTTCTCCTCGGCGACCTGCATGGCGAGCTTCATCGCCTCTTCGTTGTCGTCTTCCCATTCCTTCTGGGACAGCTTGTCGATGTCGTATTCACGCTTGACCAACTCGCCGATGCGCTGAAGCTCATCCTTCTCGACGTCGTCGGCGATGTTGTCCATCTCGGCGTACTTAATCAGGCGCTGCATCTCCTTGCCGCCCTTCGCCGGCTGGCTATCGCCGCCGGCGCTGCCGATCCACTGTGAGTTCTGCGCGGTGGGTGACTGATCCGCGTAGGCTAGGTTAATATCCGCCAATGCTATTCTCCGGGCTGGGCTGCTCTTCGAGTGCGTCCTTGGGCAGCATGTCGCGTAACTCCGACCTGCTCAGTTGGTACTTGCGCCGCAGGTATGTAATGGACACACCCAGGTCGAATTGCTCCCTGATGTGAGCCTCTAGATCACTCTCGTGCTTTGACACTCCAGGTACCAGACGATCATGCCGCATCAGTAACCCCCTATCGCGTTCTGGCCGACGCCGGCGTCGTCGTACTCGTCGTCGGCCCAGGCATACTCGCGCACCGGCTCTGCGAAGGTCAACGCCAGGGCGTCGCCGCCGTCTGGCGAGAAGCCGAGTTGCTTCCTGATTTCCTCCTTCTTCTGGAGGAGGGCGCGCTGGTTCAGGTCTTCCTTCGCCGTCGGCGCCGTCAGGTCTCCGTCGAGCACCTCGTCGTCTGGTATCTCGGCGCCGCCCGGATCGCGGAGCCACGCCCGCATGTCGCCCCACATCTCGGCGCGCTTGTTGGCGTATTGCTTTCGGTTGTGCGCCTTCGAGCCGAAGTTGATCAGCGTCACCTTCTCCTGATAGCCACGCGACACCAGGATGTCGTAGACGCCGCCGCCCCCGCCGCCGACGTCGATGAAGCACATCGCGGGGTGCTCCTCCTCGATGACGCGCGCCAGCTTGCCGGCCACCGAGACGGTGTCGCGTTCGATGAAGCGATCATAGACGATCTCGCCGGCTAGCCGACCGCGCCGATCGATGAAGCAGTTGGCGTCGCCGCCCTCGCCCTCGCCGCCGCACGCGATGTCGCAGCCGATGATCATCGGCGCGCCGCGTTGATCCTCGACGTGCGCGTGGCGTGCCCGCTCCACGTCCTCGCTGTCGATGAAGCTGCCCTCCCTCGAGGCACGGAACGCCTCCTCGACGGTGACGGGGTACTCCTGCCGGAAGCGCCAGCATAGTCGATCGGACGGGTCGCCCTCGGCGGCGGCAAGCTCACTGTTCTTGACGTATGACCAGTAAACCTGATCGGGCGTCAACTTGTACATGCCGGCGTATTCAATGAACGCCGCCGGCGGCGTCCAGCCGTCAGGCGCTGACATCTCATACTCGCCGTGCTCGAACCAGGGAATGAAGACTAGCTCGTAGTCGCCCTCGCCTCGCAGCGCCTTCATTGCCATGTTGTAGAAGAGCCCGCCGACGCCGTTGGCGGTGCTCTCCAGCCATATCTCGGTATCGTCCGCCTGGGGGACAGCCTGGAGGACACCG